>OLIS01000031.1_pt1 | contig 85412 bp, 58 predicted proteins | sample 1601351 | NCBI WGS metagenome assembly OLIS01 (sample SAMEA2452122, study PRJEB22498) | human gut metagenome | biome: human feces; feature: human gut; material: feces | place: Australia | collected 2012
GACAATACGGACTTGTAATCTATGGGCTGAGTTCTATTCATGACGCAAAGATAAAAAATAATATTGGATTGTTAAAAACACAACAATATTATTTGATCCGGAATATGCCGTCGTCTGTAAATGAGAATAATTATGTATAAATAAAACCAACTCTCTCGTAATTGTGGTCTCACAATTACAATCTTCCTTTTTTATTGAAACCTCTGGTGAGGATATTGGTTTCCACCTATCAGGAGCCATTTGTTCATGTGGAGAACCTCTATCCTTTTGCTCACAGTTTTACTTCTTTCCGGCGAAGTAGCCTGCAATAGCTGTACCGACTGCTGTTGCTATCACACCGATGAGCTGCCAACGTTCTTTTTCTGCTTCTGTCATATTCTTCTTGTTATGGTGAGCCTCCATATTATCACACCCGTGGAGGTTTCGGTGGTGCAAAGATACGCCTGTTCTTTATGATTACAAAAGGTTTTATTGTGAACATTGGTTCCTTCTGCTTTGGAACCATTCTGTAATGTAAGGAACCAATGTTCATAATCTTGGTATAGCCTTTGACACCTTACAGAATAGTGTCGGGATTCAGCCAGGTGTCATCGGGTTTTGCTATCAGACGAGCATTCTGATAAACAGCATCTAGAGGAAGAATAGTCTCCGGTGTGTAGTACTCATTCTCCTTGTCTGGAGTCAGAATCAGAGCGAAGTCCGGCTTGCAACTATAGGTACCTTTCAGATAGATTGGCATTAGAAGTTGAATATCTCCGGTCTGTGGACGGTACATTGGCACTATGAACTTGTAGTTACGCTGTGCAATAGCGACTGCAAATGTTATAGCGTCATCCAACTTTCGTCCCAACTCATCAGAAGTTGCCTGCTGATATTCTACTGGGAAACGATCTCTACGCTCTTCGATAATGTGTGTGAACTTATCAAAGTCTTTGTCAATCGACCACGTTGGTTGATAGATCACTTCTTCCACCTTTTTGAAGAACTGTGGTTGTTCTGGTTTAACATCCTTGGCAAAGCCCAACTTTCTTAGTTCAAGTTCCTTCTTAACACGCCGCGGATTTATCAGTATGGTTGATCCGTCTTCCTGTTTACGTACCTCAACCACAATTAGAATCTCGTGGAAGAACTTATCAAGCAAGTTTGTGTTGAATACCAGATGCCTTCTATCCTGACTGTAAACCAACTTATTTGATATGCCCTTTTCTGCTTCTTTCTTCAAGACTTCAAATGTATTCTCAATGTAGGATTTGAGGATTGGATGGTTGATTGCTGATGGTTTGTTCTTGAAAGACCATGTCTCAGGAATAGTACTGTCAGCGACATCTGCTAAAAACGCAAGACCATCAGACTCCTTCTCAAAACAGAGGTCTCCAAGTCGGAACATTTTACTCTTCTTGATTCTAGCATCTAGTGCAGACTTTGAGCCCCAGGTAACACCCTTGAAAACGTGCTCCTTTGCTTTCTTCTCGAACCAGCCGATTATAACATTGCCTCGTATGTCTGTTAACCCTGTCGAAAAGTATAGGTAACTTGCCTTATCTTTCGTGATAGGACTACCATTGCGTTCCTTTTCATATCCGTATCGGTTAACATAGACGATTAACGCATTATCAACGATAGCATTGAGTTCAGTAGTGCTGACCTTATCGTCTTCATCAAGTAACGAGTTCAATTCTTCCTTGCAGGTCTTGAGGTTGATCACGTAACCGAGTTTCAGTATGCCACTCTTTTCTTTAAACTTCGTCATCTTTTCCATTTCTTCTGTTTTTTTATTTGCGATGCAAAGTTACGCCAGTTCCTTGCGACTGCAAAAGGTTTTGTTGTGAATATTGGTTCCTTTGCGATAGGAACCATTTCGTTTCAGTAGGAACCTATGTCCATTATAGCTTTCACTCTTTTTTCACTGCTAAGTAAGTTGTGGTTGCAATACCTATTGCTGATCAGATAGCTGCAACCAGTACCCAATGATTTTCTTAGTCATGGGCTTATCTAATTTTATTATGTTCTCCATTTCGCGTTTCAATTTCGAGTTGCCACTAAACGTTTTGCAGCGTCAATCATCGGTGTGGTTCCGATGTTTGACGCTGCAAAGGAATGCACATTTTTGTGCTCGCAACAACTGATATTATTGAATTAGTTCCTTTAGATTTGGAACGATTCCATTATTCGTTTTTAGGGTATAAATCCGATAAATCGTGGACTCGCTTAGCGATTTCATTGCGCACGGAATCTGGTGAAACAATCTCTAGTCCTGCTCCCATCTGAAGTATGCGACCATAGAACTCATTGTTGGGTTCCACATCAATGGAGAACTCTGCATACTTCCCATCTTTATACTGTGCAAATGCTTTAACTAAGTTGTAACTTTGATGGAGAGGTTTTGTGTCCACTAGTTTATATATATATAATGAATGCGCGCGAATTATTACATGCTCCTTCTGGGCATTCTTCAAGTGGCTTACTCCAACTATATCTTCGAAAAATTTATCATAGAAATGTTTAGGTGCTGGCACATATTCTATTTTTGATCTTTCGCGAGGTTTTGATTGTATTCTGTCAAGAGCAATATTGTAGCCATATTCAGGTTTTCTTTCGTTTACATGCCCGAAAAGGTACCATCTGCCATTATATTCCTTTAGGTAGTGAGGATGGAACATCAGTTTGACAACCTCTTCCTCGAAAGGCTTGTAGTCAATCTCCAATACCAATTTGTTTGTGATAGCTTCATACAACGAAGGTAGGTACTCTATGTTTGTCAGAATGCGATCAAGACTTGCACTTATCACTTGTTCCCCCTTCTGCCGCTTATTCTTTATATCCAATAAGTCCTGACAATCCCTGAAGAAATACTCCAACCATGATTTAGGAAAGAAACCAGCGGAATCCTGACAGAATTTCCAATATTGACGCAGGTTGTTGATTGCCTTTGCGTTTCGCATGTCTGCTAGAGGGTCATCATCCTTGCCAGTGTAACGGAAGCGCTTGTTTCGGTTGTTACCTTCTTCTTCAATACTGTCTTTACCAACTCTTTCTTTTATTGCATTACAAACCTTGGGGAAAGCTTTCTTTAACTCTCTTATGCCCTTCTTTCTCTCATCATCATCTTTTGTATATTCATAATACTTTGACACAGAATATTCTAAATCGTTTATAGACTCTAATCCTAAATATTCCGCTAAAATATCTGCATAAGTAACCCATCGGCGACTCATCAGCCACCGATAGGTTATTACTGCAAATTGTGCATGATAACTTTCGCCGTCAAAGAGGTTTACTCGTTGCACTGACTATTCATTTGTAGGTCTAACATTAATTGCAAATGAAAACGGATATCCTGTTTTAGGATTTGTTGTTTCTTTAAGTTCAAAAAGGACTTCCTCTCTGTCCTTATAATCATACTCTATAGGAGAATTATTATTAGCAAAGCCCATTTTTTTGTCAATAATATAAGCAGGATGGTTTTCAACAATTATCCGATTCTGGTCACTATTAATCTTTCCCCTTAAAGTTGTTGGAATGGTGTTTCTAATTACAGAGTCGTTCGTTTGTACATGTTCAGAGTTATTGTCTTGTAACATTTGATTAAGCTCATCCCTGCATAATTGGAGCACTGTAAGTTGCATATGGGCAAATTCGTAGTCTTGTAGTGGACGTTCTCCATTATTTACTATCTGCAATAAACGTTCCTCCGTCATAGTTGAGGGTTCACATTCTCTATGATTGTACAAATGTCGCAAAGCACGAGTTAATTTTGAAAATTCAGACCTTTTATTAGGAAGTCCTTCTCCATTATGACTACCTTCATAATATAATTTGTACAAAGAACCCGAAAATGCATCCATTGAGGCTTCGTCGTAGCACTTCTTCCTCAATATGCCAAATTCAATAGGGTCTTCGTCTGAAGAGTGAAAAACAATTCCACGGTTGTTGTTTTTTTTATTAACCGCAATACGAAGTCTTTCAATTTGACCAACCAGTTCATTTAATTCTTTTTGCTCAATAAAAGACTCTTGAAAAACCTCTTTATCTTGACCACAAGCATTAAGATAATCTTTCAAATATCCTATTGGCAAATAGTACAAATAGTCTTCTGCAATAGATACCAGTCCCTTAGCCCTTAAGCTAGTAACTCCGTCAGGAATCGCATTATCAAATGATTTTGGTCCATTTGCAAATATAAACAATGCATTATGTTCTATCTCAGAAACGAATCTGTTATTTACAATTTCGCATAAGTAATCTCTAATAATATCGTATTCGGGAAGCTTATTTAACATGTTAGTATACATGTGAGAAGCAACAAATTTTGCATAATATGGTATACCTCCTGTTTTTACATACATGAGATGTTGCAGATCAATAAACTGATTTTTTGTTTCATTATCCTCTATTAATGAACATTCATTATTCCAAAGCAAAGAAAAATCCTCTTCCGAGAGAGATGTCAGTGTGACGTTCTCCAAACCGCAGTTTAGCTCAGGAGAGCCAACGTTTGTACAAATGGCACTCCAAGAGGACGTGCCTGCTATCCAAAATTTCAAATTTGCGTCTTTATCAGTAGCAGCGCCACGGATTCTCGAAAAATCAGAAGGATTATCGAATGCTTCTAACAATAGATAATCAATCTCATCGAGAAGTAGAAGGAGATACTTGTTCTTTTGTGCTAAAATACTCGCTAATGTGAATATTGCTTGCTTCTGATATTCTGGATTCCACTCACTCATCTGTACTCTCATATCTAGTTCATCTGCGGAAACATCAAGGCTACATCTACGTGAAATTTTCATTTTTCCTTCAGATAGCAACGAGTCTAAGCACATTTTTGACGCCAAGATAGATGCCATAGTTCTATATACTGCAATTGTATCTTTCTTTACACCACATTGTGTTTTAACATCAAAATATAAAGGGTATGCACCTATCTGCTCATTTGTTAGCAAATATGATTCTAATGATTTGATTAAGCAATTTTTTCCGAAACGTCTAGCTCCAATAATGCCTGCATTTCCTTTTCTTTTTGCACAAGAAATCAACGTGTTAATTTCTCTATTTCTACCATATAGGTATTCTATATTGGTTATGTCTACACCAGTAATAAATGGTTCCATATTAAAAATATTAAAGTGAAAATTCTAAATCTAAATCTTTATGATGAACAAACCACCAACGTCTAAATAAATCTACATTTAGGCGATATACTTCTCTGCCTTCATCAGTGAAAGGATGAAGAATTTTTTTGTCTTTCAAACTTGCTAATGCCCTTGTCATATTAAGACGTGTTTCAGCATTCACTGAATATTTATCCCATAATCGCTTCAACTCATCCATACTTATCCCACGCTCGATCTGGGTGCTTTCTCTATTTAAGTATGAAATGGAAGAAATCAATTGATGCTCTGCGATATTGTTTGGGTCAATTTGATTGTCGTGAAAATTTGTTTCATCTAAAGATTCCCATGTGTCAAATTTACCAGGAAGATTCTCGCCTGTTAATACATTGACTACATAATTCACCTCATTAAATCCTAAATGTCGATGATGTCTCTTAACTGCATATTTGCCACAAGCAAGACATATCCATTGAATCCAATAAGGAACACATCCGGACAAAGCTCGAATATACGCTTTGGCTTTATCATCGAATATGATTTTGGGGCATGCGTCAATTAATTCATTTGCATAGATTTCGTCAATTTGATTAATATGCATAGGTAGTGTATTGTTCATCTGACCAGCTATATACTCTTTCTCTTTAGGTAAGTCTTTAATATCATAAGTTCCAGAATAAATGAAGCATGCTTTGCCAGTCAAAGCTAAAGTTCTTAATGTCGAAACGAAAGTCGCATCAAGTAATCCTTCCTTAAGCATAAGACGAACAAAGGAGAATTCATCTATTGTGATAAGAGGAATAATGTTATTAAGGTTTAAAACATTTATAATCTTAACAAAATCAAGTTGAGATAATTGATCTGCAGGTGGAAGTCCTTCTTCCCCATAAGAAGAATCTATCTCTTCTGCTAAAGCATCAGGTAGAGCATTGTAAATATTTGTCTCTAGTGCCCAAGCCCAAAATTGTGATGTTGAAGAATTTTTATATGGAGAATCGTTCAAAGACCATTTGAAAGCATAAATTTTCTTGTCAGGATTCTCTTTAATTGATTGCCCATTTATCCTATTTCTAAGATATTCGAGGATAGACGATTTTCCTGTTCTCGTTAATCCATAAAGAATATATGTTAATGTACGATCTTTGGAAAGATAGTGGTCAACCAATGTTTCTAATACTTTCTCACGACCTTTAAAGATATGCTCCTCAGGCGTCTTCGTAATGTCCCAAGGTATGTCTATCTCATCAGACAAAACATTTTTACTCTCTATTTCATACGTTGCTTGACATTCTGTTGGGTTCAATTCTTTTCCTTGATATTTTGCAATAAGCTTAAACGTTACGTCAACATTTTCCAATGCTGAAAAATCCATAGAAGCAAAATTTTCACCACAACAGTCTCCGGCAGATAACTCAGTTTCGTGATAGATGGTATATTCTTTACCATTAACATTTGCTGATACTTCGAAAGATTGTGCTGTAGAATCCCCGTCATTGGTTACAACAATACTGATGACTCCATTTCCGTTCTCGTCTTTAGTAATGAATGCTGGATCGCATGATATATTCAATACCGGAAATGTACTTGCATCTCTTTCTTCTAGTTGCTTGGAGATATTCATTAACCATTTATTTGTCAAGATTGAGAAAAATATTTTTCCGTAATATGTGGTAGTATTGGAGATGTCCTTTTGGGTGTTTAGCAAAACCTGTTGAGATCTCACAAGCGAACGTGTTCGTTCATTCTCTTTTCTACCTGCATATGGTTTTAGTATTTCGATAACTTCATTAATAGCCGTAATGGCTTTTAGGTCGGTAGAAGTAAATAGTTCTCTATAGTTTTCTAATTTTTTGAATATTAATTCAAATGTTGAAATGTCAAAAGAACTATATTGCCACTTTAAACAATCTTCAATTATCTCGTTTATTCTATTAAGGCTATCCAAGCGATGTTCGAAAACTTTGTGCAAAAATATGTCAGGCTGCAAATCGGAAGAAATTTCAGATTTTTCAATATCATTAAATAAAGAGAACGATTCCTCTTTAAATTTAGGATAACGAAATCTATAAATAAATGGATTCAAACCGTCTTTGTCACTATATAATGTATTCCAGGCTCCTTCTGCTGCAGTACCTACTGAAATACAAGTCTTAAACAAAATTCTTTTTTCTTCTAATCCATCAGCCTTAATACAATCTAATTGTAATTGATTTAGTGTCCACTGTTCCCAATTATCTGCAGGAGTTTTACCTCCTTCTATATTGGAAACAGTAATAGAAAGCTGCAAATATTTTAAAAATAATTCTTGTAGATGATTTTTTTGGCCTAAAACATTGAAGATGCCCAACGCTTCAAGATAGTAGCTACATGCACTGTCACGATACGCTTGTAACTCGATGAGTTCACCGCTATTATTTCTAATTAGATTAGCAAACTTCGCATACATACTATGTCCCTTCAATCGTGCATAATTTGCGACCGAAATCTTATACATGATTGTTGAGGTTTGTTTTGAATTGTAATATGCTCCTGCTGCCTCTAAGAACAATTGGGCTTTGTCTTCGAATGACTCTGTTGAATTATTCCTATTGCTTTGAGCCTTTCCAAATAATTGTTCCGCAGGAATAATTGCATTAACAGGAAGCAATTCTTGACGTTTTGCTTCTTGTCGTACATCTTCTAATAGCATTCCGCTGATACTATCATCATTAGTGTTAGTATTCTCATTACTGTTTATGATGTTTTGTGCATCTCCTTTTGATTCTACTGTATTTCCACTCATATGAAATATCGAATCTTTCAATTTTGAGACTGCATTATTATTTGGTCTAAGACTTTCTGCATATAGAATAGCTTTCTGCGCTTCGTCTTTATTTAGCTCTTTCAAATAGAGACGAGCCATGGTTATATACAAATGGCCAAGGCTGCTTACACTAGCGTCTTCTTGCTGTTCGGTTAGAACAATAAGTAATGCAAGAGATTGCAATGCTTCAGATGTATGGTCCAACGCAATCTCCGTGTTAACAATTCTATCAAGGTAACTTCTCAAATATTTTGGAGTTGGTCTGCTTGTATTTATGATTTGATAAGAGCGTCTAAGACATTCTTCTTTTTCTCCGTTACGTATTAATGTATCAAGCTCTTTCTCTAACTGTTTACATTTGGCTTCACTTAAATTTATGAGTTTTTTATTTATGAACTTGTTTACTTCAGTCGAAGACAAAATCATTGGCTTTGACAATTCCTGAATAGTGACAGCATTGGGTGCTGAAGAAGAATAAATATTTTTCTTTTTCCCAGAAAGCGTATCAAGATCTATTTTTCCCAAGACCTTCGGTTGGGGAAACCCATCTTCTTCTAATAATTTCTCTGTTTCTGTTTTGTATATATGTGTTTCTTGAGATTCTTTGTTTTCTAAATATATGCTATTTGACTCTTCATTATTTTCAAGGGTTTCTTCTGATTCAGAGAAATTCTCGCCTTCAAGATTTAACTGCTCCAAGAAATCTTTTACTTTCTTCTTAAATTTCTTTATCTCAAGATAAACTTCGGGGGTTGTCGTCATTTCTTTCATCAAGTAAGTTAAGATGGATATAATTTGTGCCCTTCTTGTTTGAGTGATATTCTTACTATGAGATACAGCTTTGTGGAAGAAATCAATAAGTCCTCCATAAGTCATTTCAACGATAGAATTATAACATCTACCTTTTGTCCCTATATTTCCACAATATACACGTTTTCCAATAATACACTCTTTCTTCTTGTAGCCTACAATGCATGGTTTTACACAAGTTGCAATTTCACCACTGTCTTTTATTATTGTTAGACTGAGCTTATCAACTTGAGTAATTGTGGAATTGGTAGATATTAATGTTTCTTTGTCGATATTGGAGAGCTCAAATATGCGTAAAAAGAAAGCTTCTGCCTGTTGTGCTAACAGTTCTGTTGAGATTTCGTTCGTATCAATTAATTCAATGCTGTCTATTGCGGAGGTTCTAATCTTTACCCATTTCTCATCAATCAATGCAAGGGTAACAAAGTGTCGATCCATAGTTTTTAGTACTCCAGAATTACTATTACCATTAAAAGTAATTTTAATAGAATATCCCTCCTTAATACCATCCATCAACTCATTATTTGCACATAAATCATTTCCACATTGTGGGCACGTTTTTGCATGGATAGAAATTTCTTTTCCGCAATCTGGGCAAGGAAATAATTTAGTATTTGATGCTTCATCGAACTTTTTTTCGTTATTGATTTTATTTATCACAATGCTTTTCATTTCGCTATCGTCTTTACAACTATTATCAAATAACTGTTCTGCATATAAATAAATGTTTTGAGCAATCCTTTGAAGTCGAATACCCGTCCATTGAATTCGATTTCTTTTTGATGCAATATTCTTGATTAATTTAGTCTCTAGTATCTGGTGAAAGCTAAATATTACATCATATACCTCAAAATACATACATTTCTGTGCATTATCATAAAACAGATATGTTTCTGTGAAAGAACTTGGGTTTTGCAGTATTTTATCAGCAATTTTACTTACACGAGTCTTTATAAAAGCGTGAGATAATTGAGATTTGTGTTGTGCTGTTTTAATTGCAGCATTAAGCAAATTCATTGCTGTTAGAAAATAGAATAATGAATCAGAATTATTTACACTAATCCTGTTTATTATGTTAATAGCATTAACAACAACATTATCATCTATAGGCTGTATTTCGTCCTCTGACAACTGGTTGTATAACTTAAAGATATGTTCTGATATATGGCTCATAGTCGCAAGAATTTAAATTTTTATCCACTAGCAATTCTTGAATATTTACTTGCAAAATTACGAAATCTTAGATTGCGCTTGATGATCAGGTCGCTTGTGCTAATACACAATCTGTTAACAATAACATGGTTACGTCCAACTTGTGCTGCAATCCATATATATGTGCGTCCCACATCTGTCAAAGCTCCTTTTATATTATTCAACTTTTCTGTTAAAAATAATATTTGACGCAAATTTTCTATTTTTCCCCACATTATAAATCTGTTCTAAACAATGATTCAGGGGACATAGCATTCCATTCCTTTCGCCTCTACAAAGGCTTTTGCTTTGTAAAGCGTCCGTCCATATGAAACCCTTAGCACGAACCATTGTTTGTTTCCGGCAGGCACATTCTCTACCGACACCCCATTCCTGACATCATCAGAAGTGGAGGGCGTGCAAGAGGTAAGTCTTGCACTTGGACACGATGAGCCAGTGTCGGATGGCTGCCCATTATACAATGAAGCGTCTGCCTTTGGAGACAGGTTGGTAGTATCTTCCAATGTTGTTCAGAGGTTAGATTAAAACCAATAGACTTATTCTTGATGGAATTGTCATAATGTGACTACAAAGATAGGAAAACTAAACAAGAATGGAAAAAGAAAACAAGGAAAATATTTGTGTTGTGAAGTTCTTTAATTTATTAGGGCTGTTGGTGGCTGACTGATAGCGACTCATCTGCCAGACCATATACGAAACATCAAACGTTTTTTGGCATAGTCGCCAATAGTAAGAATCTTATAGGTATGCGAACCTATACCTATAGGCGGAGTGCCTTTATAAATATTGCTGACCGCTGGAATGTGTACCTTTGTTCATGGTTGCTTGAATTGATATTTGCAATAAACAAGGGTAACTATAAAGGCTGGATTCTTCGTGATGGAATCCAGCCTAATTATTTTTGATAAAAATATCTTAGCATACAGCAATAAGAAGTTATGCATGACTGCAATATCCTGTTATATACTGCAGAATGTAAATATTGTTTGTATTCTTATATCCTCATTATTCTTCTCTTATTACCACTGTCACGCCGCGTGCAGCCTGCGCTCCCATTACCAGCGCCTGCTCTATGTCGGCAGTCTTTGATGGTCCAGAGATGAATGTGCCGAGTCCGGTTTCTGGCATGCAGATGCGGTCGTATGCCTCGTGCATGTTGTTCACGATGCCGTTCTTCGGGAGGACGATGACCAGATATTCGCTGATGAAGCATACTGCTTTCTCCTTCATGTCCTGCGGAATCCAGACGCAACCATTCTCCGCCACTCCAATCTGTCCGTACACCACTCCTACGTCGGTGCCGTTAAGGTCTTGCGCCTCTGCCACGGTGTCTGGATTGATGGTGGCGATGGTGAGTTCGGCGATGTTAGAGGCGATGGTCTTTGCTTGCGGATAGGCGTTTCTTACGATGTCGTCGAGCTTTTCGTTCGGCTTAGCCATCACCACTTTGCTGCCCACCGACATGCTCATATCCACAAACTGCTTTATCGTGTCGTCGTACGATATGCCGTCTATCGGTGTGTCGGGCATCGGATACTGTTCGTGTGTGTTGCGTCGCAACTTCTCCAATAGTTCGTCTTTGTATGTCATTGTTCTTTCTGTTCGTTTTGGTTCAGTTTTCCTTTCTTCCACATTGTCTGGAACGACTCATTCGCAAATTTCGGCATTGCGTGTCCCACGCCCCACGGATTGAGTGAGCGTATGTGCGTAAGGCTGTCAGGTATGAGGTTGGCAAGAGGAGCCAGACGCAAGGCTGAAGAATAGAGTAGGGGATGGTTGAAGAGCTCTTCCATTCCCTTTGACATGCACTTCTTCATCGTGTCTGCCTTGTGCAGCGAGTCGAGCTTCTGTCTCCACATATAGACCTGCGAACCGGGGTTCACCTTAGCCGGGCATACGTTGTCGCATGAGAGGCAGAGCGTGCAAGCGCTGACGTTGTCGCTGTAGCGTGACGCATCGTGCAGCATACCAAGGTTGATGCCGATAGGTCCGGGGATGAAGTAGGTGTATGAGTAGCCACCCGAGCGGCGGTATACGGGGCAGGTGTTCATGCAGGCTCCGCAGCGAATGCACTTCAGCGTTTCCAAATGCTCGTCGTTGGCAAGGATGTCGCTTCGTCCATTGTCCACGAGGATGACGTGCATCTCCGCTCCAGGTCTTGCCTGACGGAAGTGTGAGGTGTATGCCGTTGTGGGCTGTCCGGTAGCAGAGCGGCAGAGCAGTCGCTGGAATACGGCGAGCGACTTGTAGTCGGGCACAATCTTCTCTATTCCCATTGCCACGAGATGTAGCTTGGGCATTGATGTTGACATATCGGCGTTGCCCTCGTTGGTGCAAACCACGATATCGCCAGTCTTTGCCACACCGAAATTGCATCCTGTCATTCCTGCTCCTGCTTCCATAAACTGGTTGCGTAGATGCTTGCGTGCGCATAGCGTAAGGTATGTCGGGTCGTAATTGCCTTTCTCCGTGCTGATGCCTTTCTCCTCGAACATCTGTCCCACCTCTTCTCGCTTCAGGTGTATGGCAGGCATTACGATGTGGCTCGGTTTCTGATGTAGCAGTTGCAGGATGCGTTCGCCAAGATCGGTCTCCACGACGTCGATGCCGTGACTCTCAAGGAACGGGTTCATGGCACACTCCTCGGTAAGCATCGACTTGCTTTTCACCATCTTCTTTACGCCATGACTTTGCAGTATGTCGAGCACGATGTTGTTAAAGTCGTTGGCGTCTTTAGCCCAATGCACAATGACGCCACGGCTCTCCAGTTGCGTGCTGAACTCCTCCAGATAGTCAGCCAAGTGCGTTACGGTGTGCTGTTTTATCTGGCTGGCATGTTCGCGCAGCTCCTCCCATTCTGGCAACCCTGACGCCATGTTGTCGCGTTTTTGTCTTAGCGACCAGAAGGTGGCGTCGTGCCATGTGGTCTTTGCTCTGTTGTCGTTGAAGCGTCGTGCCGCTTCTGAATGTATTGTGCTCATAGTCCTGCTGCTAATATTTCTACCACGTGTATGAACTTTATAGGCTTGTTCTCCTTCTTTGCAATGCCCTGCATGTGCATAAGGCATGACGAGTCGGGACCGGTGATGTATTCCGCTCCCGTAGCCATGTGACGTTCTATCTTGTCCTCTCCCATGCGTTTCGACACGTCCGGCTCTTCTACGGAGAACATACCTCCGAATCCGCAGCACTCGTCTTTTCTCTCCGGCTCACGGATGGTGATGCCGTCCACGAGTTTAAGCAAGTCGATAATCTTGTTGAACTGCGGCACTTGTCTTTCTGAGGGCGACGACAGTCCAAGTTCGCGTACGCCGTGACACGAGTTATGTACGCTGACTATGTGCGGGAAGTGAGCCTTGAGGCTTGTTGGTTTTACGACGTCGTGTAGAAACTCTACCACGTCCATTGTCTTCTTTGACGTGAGACATTCGTGATTGCCCTTGGCAAGTCGTGGATGATAAAACTTGACAAAAGCCGCGCACGATGCCGATGGTGCAACTACGTAGTCGAACTCCTTGAAGAGGTCGTCGAAGTGTCGTGAGATGTCCGTAGCCATCTTCTCAAAGCCGGCGTTTGCCATAGGTTGTCCGCAGCAAGTCTGCTTGAGAGGGTAGGTGACGTCGAGTCCGAGGCTTGTCAGGAGCTTGTACGTGGCCACTCCCACTTCCGGATACAATGCATCGACGTAACATGGAATAAACAATCCTATCTTCATAATGTCTTTAAAACCCTATTAGCGTGTAAAAAGTGTTCTTCTTTTTTGTTGTTTTTATTTGTTGGCAAAAGTAATAATAAAAAATGAAAATGTTTATCCGTTATTATTTATTAAAAGTTAATTTTACGGTGTAACGACTGATTGGCTATTTAAAGTGAATTAGAAAAATTCTAATCCTAATATCATCATCCCGTCCTATAACACCCCAGTACGTGAAAAACACATCTCTCAATAATGAAGAATATCGCAACGATAGAATTTATCTATAAAAGTATAGTTGGTGTCTTTGGTATATCTATAATAAAAGCATTATCTTTGTACGCGAAATCGAAACACCAATTTAAAGAACAAGGAAAACAATATGGAAACGAGAAAAGAAATAGCGGCAGAAAAGAAACGTTGTGGTTCACATAATTGCACACAGGCTGTGCTTTGCACCTACCACGACTTCACCGGAATGGAAGAAGAAACTATTAAGAATGCGGGCAATGCCTTTGCGGCTGGTATGGGTAATATGGATGGAACTTGTGGCGCCCTCGTTGGAGCTGGCATCGTACTCGGACTTGCCACTAAGGACAAGGCGAAGTCTATAAAGGGCATGAGACAAATTATGGATAAATTTAAGCAGCGCAATGGTGCCACACAGTGCAAGCTGCTAAAAGGTGTGGGCACAGGAAAGGTGCTTCGCGAATGTCCACTTTGCGTGGCTGACGCATCTGAATTTCTGGAAGAAATACTGGAAAAGGAAGGCTGCCGGAAGTAAGCTGTAGAATCTATACGACATTCTTATATATCAAACCATTATACCCAACAACGACATGGCTAAGTGTAAAGCAGTTAACGAGCAGGACCGCTGCGTGGCATGTGGCGTTTGCGTGAAAGTATGTCCTAAGGATGCCATCAGTATATACAAGGGATGCTACGCTCAAATAGATGAAGAGAAGTGTATCGGCTGCGGCATCTGCGAGAAAAACTGTCCGGCGGGAGTGATGCACAAAGTATTAAGACAATCCGTTTAGTATCTTAAATTTGACTTGTATGGCAAAACAGAAAAATAAAAAATGGAGCGACTACATGTGGCTTGTATCTGCCACTTATTTCACTCTCGGTTTTTTCAACATCGTGTTCGCATGGCTCGGAGTCATCTGCTTTCTGATTCCACTGATTATGGCGATATTCGGTGGCGGAAAAGGATATTGCAACAACTATTGTGGAAGAGGACAACTCTTCCTACAAATAGGGAATACCCTGGGATTGTCGCGTAAGAAAGTGGCGCCAAGATGGCTGTCGTCCAGATGGTTCCGCCATGGCTTTCTCCTGTTCTTCATGTTTTTCTTCATCCAGATGATTATCCTTACAACAATGGTAGCTAAAGGCGCAGAAAATCTCCGCCAGACTATTCATCTGCTATGGACCTTTAACGTGCCATGGCATTGGGCTTACCCCGTGGAGATTGAGCCGTGGAAAGCACAATTTGCCTTCGGACTCTATGGCATCATGCTCACTTCGCTGATTGTTGGCGTTCTGCTGACCGTCATCTATCGCCCCAGAACCTGGTGCGTGTTCTGTCCAATGGGCAACATGACCCAATTAATATGTAAACTCAAAGCAAGATGAATCTGCAGCAACTCAAATACATCGTAGCTATCGGTCGCTTTCGCAATTTTGCAAAGGCGGCCGACTCGTGCAATATCTCCCAACCCACACTCAGCGCCATGCTACAGAAGTTGGAAGACGAACTGGACGTGCGTATCTTCGACCGCACCAATAAACAGGTGATACCGACAAGTGTCGGAGAAAAAATCATCCTTCAGGCCAAAAAGACTCTGATAGAGCTTGAGAAAATCGCAGAACTCGTGGCTGAAGAAAAGAACCAGATAGCCAAATCTCTGTCCATGTCCGTAGGCCCATCCATAGCTCCTTACATTCTTCCCGAATTTATCAAGCATTACAGAAAAGACTATCCAGAGGTAAGTCTCTCTATACAAGAGATGAAATCTGAGGAAATGTTTACTGTTTTGAAAAATGGAGAAATAGATGCTGGCATCGCCATCTCAGACCAACTTCGTAAAGGATTGTTGGAGATACCACTTTACACCGAACGCTTCTACGTGTATTTGTCGGCAGACTGTTGGCGCAAGCTGCCCGTGTTCAAACCGGAGAATTTGGAGCATGAGAATATGTGGATCATGAAAGAAGCGCAATGTCTTCGAGACAGTGCATTCTCCTTCTGTAAAGCGAAAAGCAAAGGGCAGCATATCTATGAAGCTGGCAGCATTGATACTCTGATTCGCATTGTCGACAATAACGGAGGCTTCACCATCATACCAGAGATGCACCTCGCTTTCTTGAGCGAGGCGCAGCGCAAGAATGTAAGAAAGATAGACGGAGACCATCTTTCACAAAGACGCATATCCCTATACATCAGAGAAGACTGTATCAAAGAGCGGATGCTCAATACCATTGTCGACTGTATGAAAGAGTTTATGCCATCACAGATGATGAATGAAGGCGTCTGGAAATATGGGGTGAGACTATAAAGCTAAGGCATGGTTCTTAATCATCATCTCGTCCTATAACACCCCAGTACGTGAAAAAATCCTCCATATCTTACAGCATTGCCGTAACTCGCACATTATAAGTATAATATAGGCTGGAAGATACGCTCCTGAAAGCGATATCTGCCAGCCTATCTGCCAGCCGCAGAGGCGTATCTGCCAGCACAAGCCTAGTCCCAACTCAGTTCACGCTAGCTTTTAATCAACGTCTATTTGATGTAAAAGGTAAAACAATAGGCATTGCCATCCACGGAAACGTCAACAACCACATTCCCTTTCTTCAAAGTTGTCCACTTGCCATCAACCTCCGCAGTTTTGAAATGAAACTTGTTTCTTAGTTCTGATTTTATGTGGTTATAGGCACGTTTGTTGAAGACACGGATCGAGACGAAAGGTCCGAAGCCAACGCTTCCTGCTATCAGCACAGAAGAATTACCCTTACCATATTTAATCGGACTGCTGTCTGTCGCCACCATACAATTCTTATAGTAGACATCCTCATGATAGAAGTCGTTCAACTCAGGGTCATGATATCGCCCACGAAACGCATAGCCGCTCTTTTTCGCTATTTTCTTAATGCCAACGTTGCCCTCTTTTACACTCTTTATCAGCTCACCAATGCTAATGATATCATTGAAAGACGCATGCTGCGCCGCGACAGTCTGCTGCGCACCCGTCACGGAAGACTGGCTATAGCAGCAAAGCGAGCTGATCATGAATATCAGAAAAGATATTAATGTTTTCATATTGTATGGTTTAAGTAAATGCTAGTTCCTTTATATAGCTCCGTGGAAATAAAATATTTTGTTTATTCCAAACAAAGAGAACCCTTACACTCGTTAATCAAGGAAATTGTGACGCATCTATTTCCATTGGTCTTAGTTCATCAAATGTATTATTTACCATGTCTAAAAAAACAATTCTTTTGACATCAAACATTTTGCAATTATCAACAAAGGATTTTCTTCTCCATAAACATGGTATAGCTTTGCGAGTATTTGTATCATCAAACCCTTTATGGCATTTAACCAAAACATGGTCAGTCATAGGAGTTACTGTAAACAGACCTTTCCATTCAGAGTATCTTGCTGACATTTGTTCTATTAGAGTATTAAGCGATAATGCTATGACTCCTTCACCAGCACCAACTTGTTCTGGCTTATTTGTGACAGGTTCTGTTGATGCAAAATTATTATTGTCTTGCTTTATGGCTAAACTGAAAACGATAGAGGCAAATTCTGTAAGGTCTTCTTTATCTGCAATGGTAATACCTGTATTGTTGCGCTTCTGTCCTGAGATTTCAACTATCATACACCCACCAAAAGAAGCTTCCAGTGTAAAGTATCTTGTTTGATGATATTTTTTATCAACAACAATTATTCCAGCCTTTGCACTTGATAAGGTAAACGGCTCTGGGAACCGAATTATTATCATATGCTTATCTTGATAGCTTTTGAAATCGGTGCCAAGAATCGTTATCTTTTTCCATTTTATGATATTCTTGCTGTCATCGGCAAAGTTCATGAAAGTTGAGACGTTTTCCAATTCTGTCAATGGCATATTTCCAGTGTTGAATGCATTCAGAACTTTTGGAACGATGTCAAATGCTAAAGCATAGTTAGCCCTTTGTCCCTCTAATGGGTCTTTCTTTTTAAAAGGATTCCACATAGTCGTTAACGTTTAGTTGGTTTGAATAGATATTTGCGAAAAATGTGTGCTGTCGTCCCACTGAGGAATTTCAGTTATGTTGATATCTGGCAAGAGAAAATCTTCTTTATCGGGATGTTCTGCCAATATAGCCTCATCGCTTATAGTAAGTTTTGAACGTATCTTTTTGAAGAATTTCACTTCTGCATATTCTATGCTGTTGTCTGCTTCTATTGCTTTGATTGCTAATGATACCAGTAGTAACTGTTCTTGTTCGTTCAATTCTACTGAATTTATCTCTTTAAGATATGTTTGTAAAAACGCACCACCTTGCTCATTGATTTCTGTAATCCATGAGTTGAGGTACTCTTCAGAATCCAGATTGTGGAAAATTTTGTCTTTTGCACACAAATCTCTAACCATATCTACTTCCTCTGTAGCAATATTTCCATCACAAGCTATGCAACAGAAAATGGTTTTCAAGTATAGCTCTTCTTTTGTCATAAAAGTAATAATTTAAATGTTAAAACCTATACGAGGTCTATCATCTGATTTCTTAACTTCTTCGCCATTCATCATAGCTCGAATGCGCTCATATTTGCGTAATTCATTGTTGCTAAGTGAAGGAGTGGTGTTTGTAATTGCAGCTTTTAATAGCTCCATTGTTATTTTACTATGTTGGCGAAGTGCATTTCGTGAGGCATCATTAACTATCAGTTGTATATCAGCAGAGACATAACCTTGAGTCATATCGGCTAATTGCAAGTAGTCTAAGCCAAAGTCATATGGACGTTTTTCCAAATACAACTTAAACAAAGCCATTCGAGCGTCTGCGTCTGGCACACCAATGTAATACTTTTTGTCCAAACGCCCCGCACGCAAAATCGCAGGGTCAATCATGTTGGGATAGTTGGTTGCTCCGATAATAAAAACACCTTTTTCGCCAGTTCTGTCCATCTGTGCAAGCATTTCGTTTACAGCACTTCTTGACATCTCATGTATATCACCACTATCACGATTAGGTACAAGTTCGTTCATCTCGTCAATGAATATCACCGTAGGAGCATTCTCTTCTGCCTCTTCAAACATTTTTGCAATATTCTCTTGCGTAGCATTAACATAACGGCTTTTCAATGTAGCCGGAGTAATGCACATAAAGTTGAAGCCTACCTCTTCTGCAAAGTGTTTTGCAAAAAATGTCTTTCCACAACCAGGAGGACCATACAGCAACATCCCATTTGGAATAGTTACACCATAACGATGGTATTCTTCGGGATTGTGGAGAGGTTCGATAACTTCTTCACGCATTTGTTGTTTCAACTCTTCCATTCCTGCAACTGCGGCAAAGCCTTCACCTTTCTTTTTAATTTCTGAGGACTTAGGTGCGTCCTTTGATTGTTGTTGTGAGAGAATTTTACGTTTAGTCGATTGACGTTCTATCTTTACTTCTCCGTCAATAGCCCTTATAAACTCATCTGCACTTTGAAATCTATCCTCTGCATCATAGCTTAAAGATTTTGCTATCACATTCAGCAGTTGGTCGTCAAGTTCATACTTGTCCTCTTTTGCTAATTCAAGTTCTTTGTCTCGTTCTGCTAAGATGGAGTCAATAACATCCTGTCCACGTTTTCTCGAAACATCTACAAACCAAGGCAATTCACCATAAAGCAAGTGATACATCATGACCCCAACGGAATAGAGGTCTGTCTGGACAGAGCATACTCCGGAAAATCGTTCTGGTGCTAGATAGAATGGATTCAATTCTTCCATGTTAGGCTTAGCTGGCGACTGGTTCAAGCATCTTGCATACCCAAAATCTATAAGTTTCAAGTCCTGTATTTCTCCAACGAGATTAAGAAAAACGTTTTGTATTGTCACCTCGTTATGGATAACAGGAATTGGCTGTGAATGCAGAAACGACAATGCTGACAATACCGCCTTTGCTATTGTTTTTATCTCATAAACGCTGATTTCATCATCACGGATAATTCTCTGCGACAAGGTTTCTCCACTTATAAACTCGGTTACGAACCAAGCATATTGACTTCCGTTCATCATCATATTGCCGGAATCAATAAACTGGCAAAGATTGTGATGATGCAACAACTTGGAAATCTCCACTTCTATAACTCGACCATTATCATCAATCTGATTACGATTGAGTTTGGAGTAATTGATAAGTTTCAAGAAGCGGGTCTTGCCACTTGCATCTTTCACACGATAGGTTTCCGCATAAGACCCTTGCTTATGCGGAAACACTACTGTGTATGAATCTATTTTATCGTTTTTCTTGAAGTACATAAATATTATTTAACCTCGTTGATTACTTCCACCAAAGACGAATCCTATACAACTCCAAACGGTCGCTATCCACCACCACACATTGTATGCTGTGCTGTAATCGTTCGCTTTATATAAAGCATCACCGAACCAACTACGCAACAAGTTTGGTATGAAGAACAATCCATGCCAAATGCCGGAGTACCATGTGTAATACTTGTCGGGATTAATATCGCACAGAAGCCAACCGACAAGACAATACACTAAAACTGTAATAATAATTCTTATCATGGATATAGTTATTTAAAAATCGCTCCTATTATTCCCAAAACACAGGCAAGAATAATTACGTTTAAAATGTATCCTATTATATAATAGCCTTGTGCTTTCATCACTGAAACAACACTGCCCTTTGATGAAGAACTGTCGAATTGAGGATATTCAAATTTTTGTAGAATTGAAGCCAGCTTATAATGGATCCATCCTATAGGACTAATCTTCGTGTTTTCATTAAAATCAAAGTTGCAATATGTTGCAATTTCAGGACAGCACTTAGCCCAATTATCTATAGTCGAATCAAAAATAGCTACAATCAGTTTTTTGCAAACAGTGCTTTTCGCTTCGTCCATATTTTCAATTTCTGAATAACATTTGGCTACAGCATCAGCTTTATCTCCTATCCAGTTTATAAAGTCGATATACCCTTTACCTGCATAGAAAACTTGTTTGTCAAACTTTTGCATTTTAGACTCTACGATACATTCTTGTATAAATCCAATCCAACCCGGTACATAAAACTTATGGTGAAAACCATACACAGGTTCTTTGTTTGCCAATGAATCATTGGCAACAATTAACTCTTGCATGATATTTTTCAAATCACCATCGGGAAATTGTGATAATATATCTTCGTTTGTCATTTTAATAGTCCTCCAGCATTTGCTGCTTCTTCATTCGGCATAAGGTCAATAAGACCGCATGCTATCGGATGGAGCTTATCAACCGATGGCTGATTGTTTATCTCTTCCAAACCTCTGTTGATAAGTTGGCGAGCTCGTGATGAGTCTTTCCAACGTATTGTACCAAAGCGATTATGGCAATCACGAATAAGTGCCATGCACTGATATACCAAAGTCAAATGGACAAACAAACCGCTGATTTGATCAAGGATTTCTCGTCCAAGTTTTGCATCCTTCACTCGAATGACATTATCTACTTGACCACGGATTTGGTTGACCAATTGAGCAGATTTATCATTACCTAAGTCGTTTTGCGCTTTCTCCAGTCTGTCAAATTCTTCTCGTAGTTCTCTTTCTACACGCTGCCATTCTGTACTATCTTCAAGTTCCTCTATTTTTCGTAGAACTTCCTTTAAATTAGATTGAGTACGCATAGGGTCGTTACCACTTGAAGCTAATTCTTTTACGGCATCAAGTTCTTTATTTAACTCTTCGACAGAGATACCAGAGGATAGTAATGCCTCTATACTTCGTTGAGCAGATTCCACCTCTTTATTTACCCATGGGATTGCACCTTCATGAGACTCACGTCTACTTAAGCTAAGCTCTTTCTTGATGGTAAAGTCAACGGAAGGAAAATACACCTCCATAGTCATCATTTCTGAGGAATTAACATGCAGTGTGATTTCTACATTGGAATTTTCGGGTATAAGTTGTTCCACTTCATCACCAGTAACAACCACATTAGATATTTGCGTATTTAATGCAGCTGTTTTTCCTTCGGCTTCTAAACCTGGTACTTGATAAACAGGAATAGACAACACGTCAGTAGAAACTCCAGGGCGCAATGCCTGTGTTGTTTTTCTATCATGCACAACACCTACGGCTGGCAGAGGCTTGTTCTTTTCCAACCCTGTGGCTGGTAAGAATACACCACGCTTCTTGATGTCATTATAAACGGCTATGCCTATATTATAAGGAAGAGGTGCAGCACCTACTTTGACACCTTGGATAATGGTAAATTCAGAAGGGAAAATCTCAACAGCATTGCCTTGCTGATTGTAAGCCTTTACTTTAAATGTGTTTGGCTTACCTTCAAGCAAGAATGCCTCAATAACATTGCCATTTGTATCTACAGAAATTCGGTCACTTCTCCATGCTCCATCTGCACGTTGCAATTCGATAGATAACTCGTTAGGACTATTGTTTCCTGTCTTTTCCTTGTCGACGCTGATGCTTACCCATTCTGATGATTCGACCGATGTTGATTCATAGCCAACTTGCAGAAATACAATCTCCGCCTTTGCTTCCTTTTTAATTTCAGCCTCATTAATATTTGCATCTATTGTAGAAACATAAAGAGCAGCCCCACGTGCTACTGCGGTCATAGGATTGATACTAGTATCTACATTTGGTGTAATCTCTTCTTTCAACATATCACGAATGATTGGTGAATAGGTTGGGCCACCGACAAGAATTAGAGAAGATAGATCTTTTCCTGCAAGACCATTACGTTCCAACTATTTCTTACAGATACCAACAGCTTTCTTATATTGCTCGCCAACAGCATCTATAAGTTGATCTTTGGTAATGGTTATTTCGAGATCAATCTCCTCACCATTATCATCTTGACCCAAATTAAGATTGCGGTCATAAGTGGAATAGTCTGCACTATCCGCAAATGATAATGCAATTCTCATTTCCTCGGCAGGACCCTTTAGTGCATCCATTAAGGCTTTTTTCTTCCATTCTGTAGTTTCGTATGAAGAAAGAGCATAATCTTCCTTCAAACTTGGCATAAGAATTTTATCGACAACAGCTTCATCAAGATTCTTGCCACCAAGGTAGTTGTCGCCTTCTGTATCAAACACCGTCAAAATGCCATCTTCGACCTTAACCAAAGCCGCATCAAAAGTTCCACCTCCAAAGTCAAAAACCAACCATTTGCCATCTTTCTTCTCACTTGACAAACCATATGCCATACAAGCAGCTATAGGCTCCTGTAACAATTCACACTGCTTGAAGCCTGCAATACGTGCAGCCTTCATTGTGGCATCTTTTTGTATTGCGGTAAACATGGCTGGCACTGTAATAACCACCGAATTGACCGTTTCATCATTGATAAGGCTTTTCAATTCTTTCAAGACCTCTGCAGAAAGTTCTTCTGGGGAATAGCTTTCCTTGGGCATATTCTCATTGGAATATTTCTTATCTGAGCCCATTTCACGCTTGAATTCCAAATAGCCACACTCCTTTGGAGGCTCATTCTTGCTCAAAGCTGTAATAGCATCAGAATACACAGAATCCTTTGCTTTCATGCCAATACGCAAGGCACGTTCCCCCTTTTTATTCTTTGAGAAATAAACACAAGAAGGCAATGTGTCCATAAGGTTTTTGGTCTGTTTAATAACAGACTCACCGTTCTCCATTCTGGCAATAGCCGAGTTTGTCGTACCAAGGTCTATGCCATAGTCTATTTTGATTCTTGCCATAATTATTGTATTTAAATATTTTGACTTACTACGATTTCTGCAGGTTGTATCATCTTGCCATTATAATTAACCTGCATTTTTATCATTCCCGTGATTATACGCTTGCCTTCAGGTAAACTTTCGTCTGGAACGAATCTTGTTTGGAATTGCATACCATCGTTATATTCCTGTCCGAGCAAACTTATAATTTCGTATCCATTAGCACGCACATTGTTTATCATACGGTCCTTTGCTTGAACAAGCTGCTTGTAGCCCCTTACAGATTTATCCATCTTCGAAAGGTTTGTCTCGATTCTTGCTATTTCATCTGCAAGTTTAACAACAAGTGAATGGTCTGGTTCTCCAGTTATCTTACTTGCAGATGATGCATCAAGTTGCTTTTGTACGATAGCAAGAAGTTGATTGTCTAACTTTACCGATTCCTCTTGCATTTTAGTTTGGGCCGCTTGCAATGCCTCTTGTGCTCTACGAACATCACCTATAGTTGATGTCCCCGATTTAATACGCTTCGTTAACCAACATGCTACACCTACTATAATAACAAGAACAACTATTACGACAATGACTCCATACAAAGTACGAGATTGAAGTTGATCTTGGTTGGTACGAACATTATTATCTGTAGCGTCAATCTTTCCATTTATATTTTCTCTGTCTGTAGATTGTGCTTCTTCTAAAGATTTGCACTTATCTTGCAAACTGTCAATAGCCAAACGTTGTGCATCGTTCTTCTTTACTAGTATTTGTATTTCGCGTTCTGCCACATGCTGGTTTTCAATAAGCTTTCGCAAATTATTATCTGCTTTTACTTGCTTGTTCTGCAAAACATAACACTTTTCTTCCAAAGCTTTAATCTTGTCAGTATTATCGTTTACCGACTTGGCATTAGCGAACTGACAACCTATAACTGCCAGTATCAAAATTGTAAATATCTTCTTCATATTATCATTGATTAAACAGTCCACACCCTATTAATACTAATACACCGGCTATGCAGAATCCCGCAACAAAGTCTCCGTCGTTTGCTGCACAAATAGAACCAACAATACAGCCAAGAACTATCCATACAATAAAAGCAATCAAACAACCATTATTGGAAGAAGAATTAGAACTTGACGAACTATAACTGTTTGTTGATGTTGTCTGTCTATTCGCAGATGCTCTATTTGTTGTTGAAGCATAGGAGCATGCAGTATCAGTAGGTTTTCTCTGAGTAGGTCGTAAGGATGATGAACTTGATGTGTACGCAGATGTAGATACTCCTAATTGGTCACATAGTCCTTTTAATATAGAACGATTTTCATTATATCTGCCATTCTTATATTCGGATTCCATGTCAAAGCCATCCATTATTTTTGTGGCTTTCCAAGCTTCTTCCAATACAGATTTTACATGGGTTATTCCAAGTATTGCCGCCAAAGTTGCGTTTGGATCATCTTTATCAGCACTAAATATAGATTGTGCTTCATTAACCTCTGCAATGATATTGCTTAATGCATTTCCTACTACTTGTGTTGAAATTTTAAGATAATAGGAATTAGATACGCCAAGTTTGCGCTTTATAGACTGAATATGCGGTTTCGTATTATTTAACAACGTAACAGCATGGCAGATTTTATCTGGTAACAAGCAGTATTTACGCAATTCCTCATGAATAGCTCTATCTTCCATAAAAACTTCAGATGGTGGTAAATTGTCAATAATCCTTTGAAGAATATCAACATTCTCTTTACATCTATCTTTAGCCATTTGTCCTACAGCAATGCTTTTTGCATATTTCTGCAAGCTCATGGCTTTGTGCGCAGCATCAGGCTCTTCAGAATCATTAAAGTAGTCAATTCCGCATTGCAGAATTTCAAGTCCCAACTTATCTGCAATCATTTGGTATTGCAAATCTTTCGTGGAGAGAAAACCTTTTAATTGCAAGATGGCATTCCTTGTATTTCTCCTTAATGTCTCTCCTGCATTTAGCCTTGCGTTTGAACCTTTTCCTTTGCTTTTTTGAGCAATGTTGATTGCCTCTTGTATGCTATCAATAAGAGGCTTAACAGCTTTTTCTCCTATATGTTCTTTCCATGAGCTATTGGCAATGAAAGGCAAAAGTTTGCTTGCACCTATTTCATCACAAAGTATATCAAGAAATGAAAAAGCCAAGTTTGATACGTCAAAATTTACACCAGTTCCAATTATTGTAGATACAAATTGGTTAAGGTATTGTGTATTCCCATACAGAACTTCGGCACACTTTATGGCAGAGTCGTATCTATTGCGGATTAAAGCACACACGATACGATTCTGTAAAGCCGATAAACATTCTCTTTTTTGCCATATTTCCTCAGCTTTATCTATTTCTCCTGCGAAAAGATGATTAAAAGCCACTTCATCTAATGGAGTCGTTTTTATAAACCAAAATTGAGCATGCAAAATTTGGTCTTTGGGCAAGGTAAGTTTGGCTTCGGCGTCTGCCGCTGAAGATTCCGTACGATTAATGGATGAAAGATATTGTGGCACATCTAAAGGAAAAGAAACGGACTTGCCAACCTTCAAAAACGCTTTCATGCGATTGTGATTAGCCAGTCTTTCCTTTGTAGGAGAGTTTGAATAGACTCCTAACAGACGATATGGATTGTTTTGTAGTATATTCATTCTAATTCCGTAAACAATAAAGCCAACCGACTCCCTTGTTGACGAAATCCACTCACTAATACACACGAAAAAGCGCGGAGCCTGTTCTGTCACTCGTTCCACGATCGATAGGCCTTCGCATTGCCCTGTAAGTCGAAACGAGCAACGCCGAAAGCCCCACGCCAGTGTAAGTATATAATCTACTCTCCCTACCAACGAATGTATAAAACATCCGAAGACAATGAGAGCTGTATATAATACACCTCATGAGGCGTTCTGCATTGCTTTGTTTTTGACTTACAGTTGAATTTGCGAAGTTCATCGATCGTCAAAACCAAAGCGTACAAAAACGCCTTTTACCATATGTATGTCTGCCCACCTTTTGCCCATTGGGGCTTTCAGCATGGGTGAGACGATGCAAAGATAAAACATTTTTTTGAAAGACATAACCGTTATCCGAAAAACTTTTTCAATTTATTGGTTTATGGTTATAAGAGTCAACAACGTAATATTTGTTATTGCTTACATCTGAATCTCCAGCACACTTTTTGCCAAGACGATATTTGCATTTTTGACAGCTCATAACTCGCGAAAAATGAAAAACAAAATCGGTTGTCGGTTTTTCGCGAGTTTTGAGTGTGCAGTGCTAAGTGGATGGATTACAGAGTATTGTTGCCTATTCGTTTGCATTATCAGTTCTTCACGCGCTTCACGCTGTCTACGATGTAGATGTCGGCAGGCAGGTCGTCCCACTGCATGGCCAGCATCCGGAGCCATTTCGGATTTTTCTTAGATGGTGGCGTCTTCGAGGGTGAGGGGGCTTGTGTTGGGGTCGTAATAGACCTTGCCGCTCACTCCGTCAATCTCGGTGAGGTTGAGAGTGCTGTCGCTTGTCATGTTTTCTTACAAAACAGTTAATTGTTATCATTTTGATGTTTTTAGTCTTAAAGGACTTTGAACGAGTAAGCGGAAGTGTGCGGAAGTTAATAATCTGACAAAATGCGAGTACGTTCAGCGACAGAAGCGTTTGGATGGAATAGTGCAGCGAATTAGTGAAACAAAGGCGCTTTCTCGTTGAAAAAATTTCGTTGCACGGGATATTATTTGTATATTTGCAACCTATTTTTAAAATCAAGATAACCTATAAATGTCAAAAAGATTTCTAACCCTCGCTGCAATGTTCATGCTTGCAGCCTCTGCTTTCGCCGTGCCGGCGAAGCGTGTGAAGCGTCAGGTGCAGCAGCCTGATGGCTCCGTGCTCACAGTGATGTTGCGCGGCGACGAGAATTTCCATTACACAAGTACAGAAGATGGTCAGCCGTTGGTGCAGCGTGCTGATGGTGCATATTGCTATGCTACGCTCGATAGCAACGGTAAGTTGACTGCGTCTGCGCAGGTGGCTCACGACGTTGAGAGTCGTGGCGCTGCAGAGTTGTCGTTCTTGAACTACTACACTGCTGAATCGCAGAAGGTGCGTTCGCTCGGTATGGAGCGTGCTAAGCAGCGCAACGCTCGCCGCATGGCTCGCCTCGCTAATCGTGGCGTGGTTGATGCTTCGGGCAAGCCGGTGCGCAGGGTTATGGCTGGTGCTACTGGTGGCGAAGGTATCGGCGTCACGGGTAAGCGTAAGGGTCTTGTAATCCTCGTGAACTTCAAGGATAAGAAGATGCAGTCGAAGCACACTCAGGCTGAGTGGAACGACTATTTCAACAAGGTTGGCTATAATAAATACGGCAATAATGGCTCTGTTCACGACTATTTCTATGCGCAAAGCTATGGCAAGTTAGACCTTGAGTTCGACGTAATAGGTCCGGTTACAGTGTCGAAGAACATGGCATCATACGGTGCTAATGATGCTCAGGGCAACGATATTGACCCCGCAGGTATGATTAAGGAGGCTTGCGAATTGGCTTATGCTAAGGAAAAGATGGATATGTCGCAGTACGACTGGGATGGCGATGGTGCTGTCGACCAGGTGTACGTGATTTATGCTGGCTATGGTGAGGCTGCAGGTGGTGAAAAGAATACTATTTGGCCTCACGAGTGGGACATACAAGGTGGAGGTTACAGCCTTGTGCTTGGCGGTCAGCGCATCCGTACATACGCTTGCTCGTCGGAGCTGAATGGCGGCTATGGCACAGATATCAGCGGTATTGGTACCGCTTGTCACGAGTTCAGCCATTGTATGGGCATCCCCGACTTCTACGACACTTCAGGAGACAGCTTCGGTATGGACGCATGGGACTTGATGGACTACGGTTCGTATGGCGGTGATGGTTATGAGCCTACTGGATATAACACTTACGAGAAGTGGGTGAGTGGATGGATTGAGCCTACTATCCTCACCGAGCCTTGCTACATAAAGAACATGAAGCCGCTGAGCGATGCTCCTGAGGCGTGCGTTGTGTTCAATGAAGCGAACAAGAACGAATACTATATCTTCGAGAACCGCCAGCTGAAGGGCACCGACGTTGCTCTGCCTAACCACGGTATGCTCGTGATACACGTCGACTACGACCAGAAGGTGTGGTTTGACAATGAGGTGAACAACACGTCTAACCACCAACGCTTCACGGTTGTGCCTGCCGACAACAAACTTACGTCGGAGACAGTATCCGGCGATACATACCCTGGCACCACAAAGTCGACCGAGCTGACCGACACCTCGAAGCCAGCTGCCACATTGTTCAACGCTAATAGCGACGGACGCAAGTTCCTCGGCAAGCCAGTGACAGAAATCACGGAGAAGGATGGTCTTGTCTCGTTCACATTTATGGGCGGTGTTAATCTCGATGCACCACAGCCGAAGGTGATGAACATGACCGAGACATCGTTCACCGGCGGTTGGAACGCAGTGGATGGAGCCGAAAGCTACACTGTAGAACTGCGCGAGAAGAGCACTCAGCCTTCTGTCGATAAGGCTGTTAAGGTGAGCGAAGACCTCAGCAAATGGGGCGAGAAACTTACAGCCGAAAGTAATAATGATATATCTTCCAACCTTGATAGCAAGATGCAGAATAAGGGCTGGACAGGATATGAGGTGTTCGAGTGTCCGGGTTGTGCAAAGATTGGTACTGCAAAGAAGCAGGGCAACCTCACTTCGCCTCTCATTACCGACAACTCTTCGGCAAGTGTAACCGTTCGTCTCTCTGCAAGCGCATACGGCAAGGATGCTACTGATATTACAGTGTCGCTCCTCGATAACGATGATGCAACAATCGCCGAGCAGACAATAAAAATGGATGGCACGATGGCTACAATCGTACTCGATAATGCCGACATGAAAGACTACAATGTAATGGTGCAGCCGAAGAAGCGTGGCTATATCTACTTTGTAGGTATCTACGACGGCGACTACTCGGCAGAGGACTTCCAGAGCATGAACGTCGCTCCGAAGACAGTAATGAAGGCGGCTGCACAGCGTTTTACTGGCATAAAGACTACTTCGTATAAGTTCGATAAGCTCACAGCCGGCATTACATATCAGTGGCGTGTGTGCGCCGTAGCAGGCGACGCAATGTCGAAGTGGAGTGCTTGGCAGACTGCCGACCTCGCTACTTGGAGTGGCATCAACGGCGTGACGGAGGGTGCAGCACAGCTCGCTGCCGGCGACCTCGTAAAGGTTTACTCTTCTGTGGGCACTGCTCTCGGCACTATGACTTACGGCGACTTCTGCCGCATGGCGCTGCCTGCTGGTGTTTATGTAGTGAAGAGTGCAAAGACTACACTTAAGGTGACAAAGTAAGAAGCTTTATAGGGGGGCGTAATCGCCCCATAAAGTGGAATGTATAGTGATACAAAAAAGCCTGTTGGAGCAATGCTTCAACAGGCTTTTTTGTATCTTATAAGGTAGTGTTACTAAAGAGACTATAATCTTTAGAAATCACTGTGCGATTTACTTAACGATGATTTCGTCGGTGAAGAGCCAACCGCCATCCTCTGTTGTGCTACCCTGCACACGGATGTAGCGTGTCTTTGCATTGCCCTTCCAAGCAAGGTTGCGGAAGCCGAGCTGAATGTCGCGGTCTACTTCCGACTTCTTATTATACACCTCGGTGAAGTTCTGACCATCCTCGCTGAACGAAATCTTGTACTCCGACGGGAAGAACACCCATGCGCCGTAAGCCTGCATGAAGTCGGCAGCTACGGTAGAGATCTTCTGTACCTTGCCGAGGTCGATAGTAAGGTCGAGGCAGTAGCCCTTGTTGCCGAGGAAGCCCTGCCACTTCTGGTCGCCGTATGTCCATCCGCCGTGCTGTCCGTCGACGAGAGTCTTGTCGCCCTGCGCCTTGTACTTGTCCTCGTAGCGGTGGTTGAAGGTGATGTTGCAGCCTATCGCCTTGTGCTTTGTGGTCTTGAACGACTCGGGACGTTCTCCGCGTTCCTTCTTGAGGTCGAAGGTGTTCACACCCTGCTTGTGCAGACGTTCGCACTCTACGATGGCACGCTTGCGGAACTCAGGATAGTTCTTGGTCTTTGTGCCGTTCCATCCGATCTCGGCGATAGCGAGGGCACGCGGATAGAGCATATACTCTACATGCTCTGCTGTAGGAACGTATTCGGTCCAGAGGTTAGCCTGCACGCCAGTAATCTTGTTGCGTACTTCCTCAGGCAGTGTGCCACCAGGGACGTAGCTGTACACCTTTTCGAGTGGGAGGAATCCGCCGATAGCCTCGGGCTGAGTGTTGGGAGCATCCTGATAGTAGTCGAGATACCAGTAGCCGCTGGGCGAGAGTACCACGTCGTAGCCATGGTCGATAGCCTCCTGCGCCTTCTCGAGTCCGCGCCACACCATCACGGTGGTGTTCTTGGCAAGGTTGCCGGCTATCACCTCGTCCCAACCCACGAGCTGACGGCCGTGGTCGGTGAGGAACTTGCCGAAGTGAGCGATGAGGTGCGCCTGCAGACCATCCTTGTCTGTGCCCAGCTCCTTCATCTTCTGCTGGCAGAGCGGACAAGAAGGCCATGAAGCCTTGTCTGCCTCGTCGCCACCGACGTGGATGTATTTCGATGGGAAGATGTCCATCACCTCTTTCAGTACGTTCTCAAGGAAGTCGTATGTAGCCACGCTGCCCGGGCAGAAGTCCATCTGCTTGTAAGGCTCGTGCGTGCAAGAGAGTTCTGGATAGGCTGTGAGCACCTCTGCCGAGTGGCCCGGCATCTCAATCTCGGGCACGATGGTGATGCCACGCTCCGCAGCGTACTTCACGAGGTCGCGCAGCTCGTCTTGAGTGTAGTAGCCACCATAAGCCCCCTCGGTGCCTTCCTCCATGTATTTGCATCCGAGTTTGCTCCACTCCTTCCATGTCTTTCCTTCGCGCCATGCAGCAAGACTGGTAAGGCGAGGATAGCGTTTTATCTCTATGCGCCAGCCTGCAGCGTCAGTGAGGTGGAGGTGGAGGCGGTTGAACTTATACTGTGCCATCACGTCAATCTGCTTCTTGAGGAACGAAATGGGCTGGAAGTGGCGCGACACGTCGAGCATCAGCGAGCGCCACTTGAATGCGGGAGCATCCTGAACGTCGCACGCCATGATGCCATTCTTCTGCTTCAGCTGCTTTACGGTCTGCCATGCGAAGCGGAAACCGTCGGCAGAAGCGGCACTGATGAGCAGTGTGTCCTTAGTGATGTGGAGGTTGTAAGCCTCGGGCGACGTAGCGTTGGCGAGGCGTGTGAAGCGTACCACATGCTGAGCGTTGTTGTCAGCCTTTGCTGACCACTGCTTCGAGTAGATGTTCTCTGCATCCGCGCCAACCTCGTTGATGAGTTTCACCTTTGTTGTTGCGGTGCTGAACGCACCCTTGCCTGCACTGAACGACTGCGGCTTTGGTAGCAACGACTGTGCCGATGCTGCTTGAGCGGTAATCATGCAGCCGAAGAGTAGGGCTGCTAATGGTTTGTTTGTCATTTTATAGTTATCAGTTTTTAAATTAGTATCTTTAAGTGTTCTCCTGCGTGTTTCTTGCAAGAAACACGCAAGCTTATCTGTCTATGAAGTAGGCGGCGAACGCCAATGCCATCATTATAATAGCAATGGTGAACACCACGATGTATGCAACTTTTGCGTACAACTTCTTTCTTTGTATAGCCTTGAGGCTTTGTTCACGAAAAGTGTCAATGCCATCTTTCTTATGGCTATGTCTATGCTTATACTTGTGTTCCTGCATAATGCGAGTATATGTTAACAGCTTGTGTTGTTTGATAAATCAGAATTTAGGAGAGTGATTTAGAACTTCACGTCGAGCTGAAGGTCGAACATGTTATAGTTCGACTTGTTCAGGCTACGGTCGTTGACGCGAGCATATTCTGCTGCAATCATTACGTGCTTGCCAATCCAGTAGTTGGCACCAATCTCGTACTGAGTCTTTGATGTGTGCCAATCGGCTTGCGGACGGTAGAGGTCGTAGCGAGCCTTTGCATAGAGTTTCTTGCTGATAACCGGCGCAATCATGAGCGCATAGAAACCGTCAGCCTTGTCGCCTGCAGCGTAGTTGATGGTGCAGTCGGTCTCCTTGCCAGAAGCGTTTGAGGTCTTGAAGCCGTAGCCCTGACTGTGGATATACTCCGAACGCACAGTCCAATCGTGCGCAGCATATTCGGCGCTGATGGCATAGCGGTTCTTCTCAAGCGAGCGCACACCGTTCTTAGCTACAGCGTTTCCGTTAGCGTCTACCTCAGTCCATGTACCCTTGCGAGCATACGAGCCAGTCCAGCCGAATGCACCGATGCGCAGACCCTTCACTGGAGCCACCCATACGCCGCCGATGATGTCCTTGCGCTGGTCGACATCCTTCATGTTAGTGCCCTGACCGTTGAACACGCCCACCTGATAGTGGAGGTAGTGGTGTCCGTCGTTAGCCTTGAGCAGGTCGCCCTGCAGCTGCACGCCGATGTCGCGTCCGTTGCTTGCGTGTTCGCCGTTGCGGTCGCTGAAGCCAGCGAGCTTAGTGACGTTCTGCGAGTAGCTCATAAAGCCCTGCGTAATGGGGTGCATGGGGTTCTCGAAGGTGAACGGACGCTTGAACTGACCTGCCTTCACCTTGAACGCATCGTACTTTTGCCACTCGGCGAAAGCATCGACCATACGTGGTGCCACGGTGAGGTTAGAGGTGTTGCCGTTCACCTGCAGCTGCGCCTTCCAGTAGAAGTCCTTTGCCACGCGTCCTTCGAGTGCCATACGCACCATACGGATGTTGAACGAGTTGATGTCTTTCTCGCCCTTGTTGCTTTCCTTGTCGCTGTACTGGTATTGCGACATGATGTAACCGCTGAACTTGATGTCGCTGAGCACCTTCAGCTTCGCTTCTTTCTCTTGTGCTGACACACTGCCGAAAGCGAGAGCGGCGAGTGCGAGAGTTGCTAATGTTTTCATTATGAGTTTTGAATTTTGAGTTTTGAATTGTTCTTTTGGAAGAAAAACCTACTGTTTTTCTTCCAAAAGAACTACGTTCTCCACGTGCGGCGTATGCGGGAACATGTCCACCGGCTGCACCGCCATCACTTTGTACGCCACATCGAGCGCCTGGAGGTCGCGTGCCTGCGTAGACGGGTTGCAGCTGACGTAGACGATGCGCTTCGGGTGGGCGCGCAGGATGGTGTCTATCACGTCTTGGTGCATACCGGCGCGTGGCGGGTCGGTGATGATTACGTCTGGGCGACCATGCTTCTGGATGAACTCGTCGTTGAGGATGTCCTTCATGTCGCCGGCGTAGAACTTGGTGTTGCTGATGTTGTTCACCTCAGAGTTCACCTTTGCGTCCTCGATAGCCTCAGGCACGTACTCGATGCCGATCACCTGGCGCGCCTGACGAGCCACGAAGTTGGCGATGGTGCCCGTACCGGTATAGAGGTCGTACACCAGTTCGTCGCCGGTGAGCTTGGCGAAGTTGCGTGCCACAGAGTAGAGGTGATAAGCCTGCTCGGTGTTGGTCTGGTAGAAGCTCTTCGGACCAACCTTGAAGCGCAAGTCCTCCATCGTCTCGAAGATGTGGTCGTTGCCCTTGAACACAGAGAGGTCGAGGTCGCCGAAGGTGTCGTTGCACTTCTGGTTGTCTACATACATGAGCGACGTTATCTCCGGGAACTTGTCGGCGATGTGCTGCAGCAACGCCTTGGCGCGCTGCTCGTCGCCCTCTTCGTCGTAGTGGAACTGTATGAGCACCATCCACTCGCCCGTGTTCGAGTTGCGTATCATGATGTCGCGCAGCAATCCGTGCTGCTGTCTGAGGTCGAAGAACGTCATGCCGGTAGAGAAGGCATAGTCGCGTATGGCGTTGCGGATCTTGTTGTGCAGGTCGTCCATGAGCCAGCACTTCTCGATGGGGAGTATCTTGTCGAAGGCTCCGGTGATGTGGAAACCGATGCCGTTCATGTTGTCGAACTGTGTGCCTTCGGCAATCTGCTCGCGTGTGAGCCAGCGCTTGTTGCAGCATCCGAACTCCAGCTTGTTGCGGTATTCCTTGATGTGTACCGAGCCCATGATGGGCATGAACTCCGGCAGCTCTATCTTTCCGATGCGTGTGAGTTGGTCGAACACCTGCTGCTGCTTAGCCTTCAGCTGTTCCTCGTAGGGCAGGTTCTGCCATTTGCATCCGCCGCAGATGCCGAAATCCTCGCACATTGGCTCTGTGCGTACGTCGCTCTTCTTGATGAAGCGTATTACTTCCGCCTCGCAGTAGCTGTGTTTCTTCTTGCGTACCTGCAGGTCAACCACGTCGCCGGGCACGGCGAACGGCACGAAAACAACCATGTCGTTGACGTGTGCCAGTGATTTTCCTTCGGCAGCAACCGCCTCAATAGTTACGTTCTCGAGTATTGGTAGTGGTTTCTTCTTTCTTGACATTATTATATATGTATTATTTTAAAATGCAAAATTAGAAAAATAATTTGAGATTTTAAAATAATATACAAAAAGTTGGAATAAGAAGAGTGAATTGCGCAGAAAACAAACAGTAGGAGGCTACGGCATTCCTGCCGTAGCCATTGCAAATGCTTATAGCAATTTGTATTTCAGTTGTTAATGGCTACGGCAGGAATGCCGTAGCCTCCTACCGTTTCAGTTATTAATGGCTACGGCAGGAATGCCGTAGCCTCCTACCATTAGTATTGTTATCTTAAAATCACTTGACGCCCAGTTCGGCGATGCCCATTGCTTCGCCAGCTACGACCATACGCTCAGCGCGCAGCTTCACGTAGCGTGTCTTTGTGGCGTTGAAGGTTACGGTCTGTAGTATCGGGTTGTTCTGCAGGTTTGAGAACTCGCCACTCTTCAGCACGCGCTCGTTGCCGCCCTTGGCGTCGCAAGCCGCGATGGTGTAGGTGTGGATGAGTCCGCGTCTGCCCTCGCTCTGGTCGGGCAGATACTGCAATGCGGAAATCTCCAGCTCGCTGCCAAGGTCGATAAGCACTTCGTTGCCTTTGCAGAACCAAACGGTCTGCGGGTTGCGGTCGGTAGCCTTCTCCCATTCAGCCTTGTCGGTGCCGAGGATAGCGAACGGCAGAGACTTGATAGCCTCAGCTGTGGGGTTCCATGTGAGCTGTGCGTCCTTGCCGCCGTAGTAGATGCCCACATTGTTGAGGCAGATAGGTCCGCGCGAGTCGATGATGCGCACGCGCACGCTCTTCGCCTCCACGGTGCGGAAGCGCAGCAGACGCTTGTAGCCGATAGTTGTCGTCTCCTCGCCCTGCTCAACGCTGCGCCATATCTTGCCGTCAAGATACTCCACGGCGAACTTCTTCACGCGCTGTCCAAGCGGTATATACTCCTGCAGCATGATGCGGTTCATCAGCTGTGGCTTCTTGAAGTCGAACGTTATGGTAGCCGATGTAACGCCGTCGGCGGTAGCCCAATATGTATCCCACGAGTTGTCGGTCATAGCTTTTGCTGTGAACTCGCCGCCACGCTCGTTGCTCACTTTCGGAGTCATGCCAGCCACGAGGTTGTGTTGCAACTCGCGCTGAATCATCTTGTGGAAGTTGACGGCATTAGCCGAGTCGGTGGGGTGGATGAGTCCTTCGCGGTCGACGGGGAAGTTGAGCAGCAACGTAGCGTTGTGGCCCACCGAGCGATAGTAGAGGTCGGCAAGCTGTTCGGGCGACTTCACACGGTCGTCCTCCTCGGGGTGATAGAACCAACCCGGACGGATAGACACGTCGCACTCGGCAGCCGTCCACTGGTCGCCGTCGGCGTGTCCGTACTGCAGTTCGGGGTAGTTGGGGTAGCCCGGGTAAACCGTGTTCTTGCGCAGGAACGCCCAGTTGGTCTCGCCGGCAAATCCTTTCTCGTTGCCCACCCAGCGGCAGCCAGGACCGCCGTCGCCGAACACTACGGCGTTCGGCTGAATGCTGTCGAGCATAGCGAAGATATGTGGGTAGTTATAGTAGTTCTTGCGGTCGATAGTGCGTGAGTCCTTCGCACCGCCATAGTAGCCGTCGCCGCCGTTGGCTCCGTCGAACCACACCTCGAACACCTCACCGTAGTTGGTGAGCAGGTCGTGGAGCTGAGCGTAGAAGTAAGGCAGGTAGCCTGGTGTAGCATAGTCGGCACGCGAGCGATCCCACGGCGAGAGGTACACCGCGAACTTCAAGTCGTACTTCTTGCACGCCTCCGACAGTTCGCGTACGATGTTGCCCTTGCCGTTCTTGTACGGCGAGCGGCTCACGTTGTAGTCGTTGCCCTCAAAGGGCCACAGGCAGAAGCCGTCGTGATGCTTCGCAGTGAGTATCACGCCCTTCATGCCGGCAGCCACGAGTGTCTTTGCCCACTGCTCGCAGTCGAGGCGTGTGGGGTTGAATGTAGCAGGGTCGGAGTCGCCGTAGCCCCATTCGCGGTCGTTGAATGTGTTCAGACCGAAGTGGATGAAAGCGTAGGTCTCCATGCGCTGCCAATCGATTTGCTTCTGCTCAGGGAGCGGAAGGATAGGAGCCGGAGCCTTCACTGTGCTCTGTGCCGACGCGGTGAGGCTGGCAAGAGCCATTACTGATGATATGATTAGTTTGTTCATTTTGTCTGGTTACAACTGATATTTGCCTGCTGTTATTTTCTTTACACAGAGTTTCTTAAACACGATGTTATAGTAGTCGTCCGGCTCTGTCTCCGGGTGGCGGAATGCATCCTCCTCGTAGAGGAAAAGAATCTTGCCGTCCTGCGCCTGCACCATTGTAGAGTAAGCCGAAGTGGTGTTGCTCACCTGGTATGCGCCCTCCCAGTCCTTAGCGATGGTTTCTGGCGATGCATAGTCGGCTTTCGTGCGCAGTGCCTTGTAGAAGATAGCCACGTTGGAGCGACCCGGACCCGTGGGCACACTCTGCAGCATCAAGTCGACCGCTTTACCCTGCGCGTCCTTCGCCTTCACCACGAGGATTTCGCCGTTGCACGCGCTGTCGCCGTTCTTCACGCCGTTGTTGGCAGCCGACGAGAACGCCACTGTGCCCCAGGCACCCGTAGCCTTCTTCTTGTCAGCGTATTTATAGATGTTAAAGAAGCGTCCGTTCTGTGTGCGCGAGCTGATGAGCACGTCACCGTTCGGTAACTCTTCGAGCTTTGCCTCGTCGCCCTTTGGCGCAGTCTCGGCAGCATTCGCGCCAAGCAGGTGCCATGTCTTGCCGAGGTCGTCGCTGTAGAGCACGCGGTTGCCCTCGTGTGTGGTGAGCGCCGTGTACACACGATAGTGCGAGCCCACCTTGATGCGCGAGCTTTGGCAGATGCGTCCGCTTGTGAAGAAAGCCGACTTTATGCCGTCCACCAGTCCGTACACGTGCTGTGTTACCTCCTCAGCCTTCCATGTCTTTCCCTCGTCCGACGATGTGTAGCGACCCATCATCTGTGGGTTCTCGCGTGTCGACTCCCAGTAGCCCACGCCGCCCGAGGCGCACATGAGCAGTATCTCGCCCGTCTCGCGGTCGCACACCACGGCAGCGTCGCCGTGAGCGCAGTCGAAACTGCTTGCAATGCGGTTGCCTCCGCGTGCCACCATCTGCTCCGTAGCTGTCCATGTCTTGCCACCGTCGGTGCTCTCCTTCATCACGATGTCGATATGGCGTCCGCCGCCGATGTCCTTGTTATCGTAGCGGTGGTCGGTGAAGGCGATTATCTTGCCCGACTTGCACTGGATGATTGCCGGAATGCGATACTGTGCGTCGGCGTGCAGGAAGAGCTTCGTGCCGTCGGCAAGGCTCTTGCAGCATCCGTTAGCAGGCTTGCCTGCGCAGCATCCGCTGGTTGGCTGTTTGCCGCAAGTCATTTTACACTGTGCCGTAGCTGTTGTGCCGAGCGTCATGCCGGCAGCAAGAAATAGGGTAGGGAGTAAATGCTTCATTTCTTGATATTTTGGCTAATATAATTTATTTAGTAGATGTTAATTCTGCAAATTTACGGATTTTTCCTGACAAAAGACTCGTTGTCGCTACTTTTTTGATACCCTATTATATATAATGTATATAAGTTTCGCACGTCCCATCGTCTACTCGTCTATTGTCTACTCGTCTCCTATCAAGCCGATTGCGTCCGCCGTCCAATCGGATTGCGTCCGCCGTCCGATCAGATTGCGTCCGCCGTCCGATCAGATTGCGTCCGCCGTCCGACGGTTATACCAGCACTGCTACATTGTACAAACGAGCTGAAAAAATGACGTAGCGTAAGCCGTTTGCTGATTGAAAGTGGCATTTTATAGTTTAAAGTGAAACTTTTTTGGTCTAATTGTTATTCATTTCAATATTAAATCGTATATTTGTGGCAAATTTTCTAACTAAAAAAACACGTATTATGAAACACAACTACATGTTAGGCCTTGCGATGACGGGCTTGTTAAGTTTGCCGTCGTACGTACAAGTTAGTGCACATCAGTTCCCAACGCCTTTCAATGCAGCTAAAGCGTTTGCAGCTCCGGTATGGGCACCGAAGACTCCTTCGCTTGCTCCATCGGCTATTGACGACAAGTCGAAAGGCATCACGATGTATGCTGGCGAACGTATGGACCAAAGCAAGAAGCGTTCGTTCATCAAGTTTAAATCGAAGGATGTACAAAACTTCCAGCAGATTCAGTACTATCAGTTTGAAGATAAAGTAGGCGAGCAGCTGTATGGTCTTACATGTGGAGCTTCAGATGGTAAGAACTACTATGGTTTCTTCGCATACGACTATACGTTCAGCCAGATGGTTAAGCACTTCTCTAAGATCGACTTGGAGACAGGCGATACAACACACATCCGCTCGTTCACTAAGGAGGAGCAGAATGCGTGGTACGGCAATGGCTATGGCGGTACGCTGCGCAATGCGCTTTACGACATGGCTTACGACCCGTCTTCTGACACATTCTTCGCTCTCGGCTACGGCTGGAACAAAGACGGCTCGGTAGGTCACTCCATTCTCTATATCGTTGATGTAGAGACCGGTCAGTATGAAAAGCTACAGGATTTTGATAATGATATCCTCCACGAGTTCTGCTTCGACGCACACGGCAATATGTATGCCGTACGTCCGAAGTGGCTTGTGAAAACCGAGGATGGCAAACAGGTAGAATACAACGGCGGAACCGAGCTTGTGAAGTACGACAACAACTTTCAGGAGATTTCGGCAAAGGAGATAAAGGACGAAAGCAACAATGCTATCGTCATGGTACAGTTTGGTGCTGTGTCTATCGACAATAACACGGGTCTCGTATATTGGATTCCGGCATTGTCGAGCGGTGCTACACGCATCTACACCGTTGATACGGACAAACTGACGAAGAAGGGCTGCTACACCGCAGTGCAGCACAGCAGCTTCATGCCGGGCAACTGGTTCACGGGTCTTTACGTGCCGTACCTCGAAGCCGACAAGTCGACCGCAGCCGGTCAAGTGAAGAACCTCAACGTGATGCCTGATGAGTCGGGCGCGCTCAGTGCTAAGTTTACATGGACCAACCCGTCGAAAGCATGGAACGGCTCCGCACTCAGCGAGTTTAAGGAAGTGCGCATCTATCGCAAGAAGGACGGCGTAGCCACAAGCGACCGCGTCACTTCGAAAGAACTGCTCTCGTCGAAGGTGTCCGAACTCGTAGCGACAGTGCCTGCCGACGGCAAGATGGGCGAGGCAATGGAGTACGTAGACAGCAAGGCAAAGCTCGGCTTGAACACATACTACGTTGTTCCGTCGCGCGTGGCTGGCGAACTCGGTGTGCCTGACAGCATTCGCTGCTACGTAGGTGGCGACGTGCCGGGCGCAGTAGGCGATGTGGCTATCGAGAAGACAAGTGCAGGTCTCAAACTCTCGTGGACAGCTCCGACAAGCGGATTGAACAATGGTTACTTCGTGGCTTCTGAGCTCAACTACAAGATTACGCGTATGCCGGATAAGAAGGTGGTAGCAGAGAACCTCACCGCTACTACGTTTGAGGATAAGGCATTAGGCGACTACTCTAAGTATTACTACCTCATCCAGGCGAATACAAAGATTGGCGCAGGTGCAGTGGTACAGACAGCCGGCGTTTTGGCAGGCAACGCATTGGTACCGCCACTCGATCTGAAGACTGACAGACCTGACAACGCAGCTGTTTGGCAGTCGGTTGGCGGATTCCTGTTCGACTATAACGACTACAACCAGAGCCTTACAGCCTACGGTAACAGCAGCGAAACATCAGGAACGCTGTTCTCACCGCCAATTCAGTTGAAGAAAGGCAAGACATACCGTATCGTAGCCGACTTCTACGAGCACGAGCAGAATAGCACATTCGACTTGAAGACCACTATGGGTACAAGCAACGAGAGCGTCAAGGACGCAACAGTGCTCACCGAAGACCTTGCAAGAGAGGGCGCAGGCTACGAACGTGCATTGGTAGAGGATAAGTTCACCGCTCCGGCTGACGGCACATACTATTATGGCTTCTCGCTCACCACGAAGTACGGTCAGTACAACTCATTCCGATTCTACGGTCTCACACTCGAGGAAATCATGGAGAAAGACATGCAGGCGGTAGAGATGAGTGGCATTAAGGAAGCAGTAGCAGAACGCGAAAACACCTGCACCGTAACAGTGCGCAACTTAGGCACAACAGAGCAGAGCAACTATAAGATTAGAATCTACTGCGAAGACGAAGGCAAGAGTGTTCTCGTTGGTGAGACAGCTGATGTGCCAGCTATCAAGTCGGAAGCTACAAAGAAGGTGGAAGTGAAGTTCCGTCCGAAGACCGAAGGCATCTCTAAGTTCTACGCAGAGGTGGTACTCGACGGCGATCAGAACCTGAGCAACAACAGAACTCCTTCTATCGAGCTCCCAGTAATCGACAAGGAGAACGCAGTATGGAGCAAGGTGGTTACAAGCAAGAAGGACGAGAGCGTAGATACTCACGGACCAGTTGTCTACTTCTCTACATACGACCATACCGAGCACATCTACTATGCTAAGGAGATAAAGGGCGTGGCTGGCGATCAGATCATGCGTATCGGCTACTCGTACAGCGGTAATGACAACCTTAAGGACCGCACAGCCGAGAGCAAGGTGCAGGTGTATATGGGCCACACCAAAAAGAAGGGCTTCGAGTCAGCGACCGACGGCATGAGCAAGAACGATTTGACACTCGTCTACGACGGTACGATGGTGCTTGAGCCTGGTCAGGACAACATGCTCATCTTCAATCTCGACACTCCGTTCGAGTACGACCCGACACAGAACCTCGTTATCGTTATCGACCGCGAAGGCGAAGTGCCAAGCGAGCAGATGTTCTGCGCACTCTTCGACGTGTTTAGCGCTAATCCTAACTCGGGCGTGAACCGCTCACTCTCGTTCTCTGAGTCGTTCTCATATACAGCTGGCAAGGCATCGTTGTGGGATTCGGCAGCACTGCTCTATCTCGCAGTGGAGAACCCGACTGGTATCACCTCTACTAAGGTGCTCGGCACACAGTTCAGCTACGACGGCGCAAGTGGAGTTCTCTCGGTAGACGATGCGGTTCGCAACGTCGCTGTCCACAGCGTAGACGGTATGCTCGTGAAGAGTGCTGACGTGAAGGGTGGACAACTCTACCTCGGTCTGGCTAAGGGCGTGTACGTAGTACGCATGACTACCGTGGACGGAAAGCAGAGCAATGTGAAGCTTTACGTTACGAAGTAAACTGATTATTTACAACTAAACATTCGACAATGAAATCATTCAGAAATTCTTTATTTCTGCTTGCACTGACAAGTCTACCCCTCACTGGGGCAGACTTGTTTGCGCAATCTGCAGACGATGCAATGCGACTCGGTTATTGTACAACAGAATACAGTAGCGGTCTTATTCTGCAAGACAAAGAAGGACCTGGCGTGTATCAGGCAGCAGTATATTTCACCTCCGACTTGCTCAACAAGTACGAGGGCGACAAGATTACAGCCGTAGAGTTCGCTATCAAGCCGAAACGTGGCTCCGAGGCAAAGGTGTTTGTATGCAATCACATTAATTATATGAGCACCACAACACTCGGTTCGGGCTCTACAACTGAGTACAGCGAGGGTTGGAACACCGTGAAACTCGATAAGCCGGTGACAATATATAAGGGCATGGACCTCTATGTGGGCTATCAGCTCATGCTCGAAGAGGGCGAGCCGTTCGACTGTCTGCTCTTCGACCAAAGCCCATACGCTGTGCCTAACAATAACCTCTATGGCTTCAATACCGGCGAGGACAACTGGTACGACAACACTTCGGGCATCAATAAGAACGTATGTGTACGCGCAGTGGTTGAGGGCAAGAAAGCACCCGACAACGACATCTCGTTCATAAAGATTGAACCACAGAACGGTAGCGACTACATGACGCAGAACGAACCGCGTTCGTACTACGCTTATGTGCAGAACAACGGCAAGACACCAATTACGTCGTTCACGCTGACAATGAACTCGAAGACTGCTTCGCAGACCATAAAGAGCGAGAAGACATTCGAGGGCTTGAACATCCTGAACAACGTGCCGCAGAAGCTTAAACTCGACGGCATCGCTATTCCAGCAGAGGGCAACGTAACCACCGAGTTCACTATCAGTAAGGTGAACGGTGAGAAAGATCCTTATCCTTCAGACAATACACTCAGTCGTCTTGGTTACTGCATCAAGGAAGGCTCTAAGGCTGTGGTACGCAAGGTGCTCTTCGAGCAGTTCACGTCTGAGGGCTTTGACGGTATCCCCGCTGCCGACGAGATGTACGCATCGGTGTTCAACGAGCGCAACGACAAGGACGACTTCGTATGGGTGAAACACCACCGCAACTACAAGGGCGTGCAGGATCAGTTCGTGATTGACGAGGACGACGACTACGAGGAGCTCTACGGCAAGGCAAAGAAACCATTCGTACCTGCTGTGTGCTTCGACCGTCTGCCTATCTCGGGCATGGAAGACCCAGGACCTGCTTACTTCGTCGACTACGAGGAGCAGACAAACACCATCCTCAGTGCCGTGAAGCAGGAACCATCATTCGTTCAGCTTAACATTGACAACAAACTTGAGGGCAAGAAGCTCGACATCAAAGTGAGCGGACATGCAGGTGTTTGCGAGATGCCTATGCAGGACGAACTGCGACTCACCACATGGCTCGTTGAGGACAACATCAAGAGCACGGAGCAGGAAGGCGCCGAGGGCAGCAGCTATGTGCAAGATGGAGTGCTCCGCAAGGTGCTCAGCAGTTCGGCTTGGGGTGACAAGCTCGACATAACCAAGTACGACTTCGAGAAGACCTACTCGGTCGACCTGCAGGACGGTTGGAACGTTGACAATATGCGCGTCGTGACATTCGTAAGCAATTTCAACACCGATGCCTTGAAGCGTCGCGTGTACAACACACAGCAGCTTGCTTGCACCAAGACAACCGGCATCACCAATACAACAGCAGAGGCTCAGCGTCCGTTCTTCGTCGTGGGTGGTGTGGTTGTTGCTAACCAGGGCTTCCGCTTGGTGGAGGTTTGCGACATCGCTGGTCGCAAGGTGTCGGCGCATAACCTCGGCGCAGGACTTTACATTGTGAAGGCTACCGACGGCGAGCGCGTGTACACACAGAAAGTTATTGTAAAACATTAATAACGCTAATTACGTATCATTATGAATAGAAAGCAATTAATAGCTGTCGTTGTCCTGTTGGCAATGATGCTCTGCCTCCCGATAAAGGCAGCAAAGACCTATTGGGGATATTGCAACGGCGTTGACCCCGTAGCCTTCGGAACGAAGAATACGGGCAAGTGCGCAATCTATATTCCGGCAGATGTGGCGCAGGTGTACAAAGGTTTCACCGTTTCTGCTGTGAAGTACGGCTTGGCTGCGCAGGCTTCCAATGTAGAGGTGTTCATCACTAAAGACCTTAACGCCGACCCAATCGTTACAAAGAAAGCAACCGTGTCTAACTTATATAAAGGTTGGAACGAAGTGGCACTGACCACTCCCTATGAGATTGACGACGAAGGTTTCTACATCGGCTATAGCTACTCTGGCTCTGCTGTGTCGATGGGTGTCACCTCTACATTCTCTGAGAATGCCTGCTGGGCTGACCTCGGCGACGGCTGGAAAAACTACACCACCGAAATGGGTGAAACAGCTAAGGCACTTGCCATTCAGGCACGCATCACTGGCGACAACCTTCCGCTCGACCTCATGCTCTACACCGAGAATGCAAATCTCGCAGTGCAGAAAGGTGAGCCTTGCAAGTTCGATTTCTCGGTGAAGAACCTTAGTGCTGTAGTTGTGCGCAACCTGCAGGTGGGCTATTCAATTGACGGCGGCGAGGAGACCGTTTGCAACTTCAAGACAACAATGGGTTCGAACATCGACAAGACATTCACTATCGAGCATGATGGTTTCGACGTTGTAGGCAATCACACTCTGAAGTTGCGCGTCGTAAGCATCAACGGCAAGGACGACGCTTACGCTCCGAACAGCGAGTCTGCACTCGCTCTTAGCGTGAAGAACTCTGTGCCGGTTCAGCGTCTCGTAGTGGAAGAAGGCACCGGCACATGGTGCCAGTTTTGCCCGAAGGGCATCGTTGGCTTCCGCAAGGCTTCAGAGGCTTATCCCAACCACTTCATAGGTATCGCCATCCACAGAAGCGACAACTTGGTGACAAATACTTATGACGACTTAGTATTCGAAAGCCTCCCAAACTGCTACTTCAACCGCAATACCAAGTCTGTGATAGAACCATCCTTCGAGTCTATGGAGACAGCTGTGAAGAAGCTCATGGAGAAAACACCAGTCATGGGTGTCGACGCTAATGTTAAGTACACCGATTCTGGCAAGAAGAAGATTTCAGTTGAGGCTTTGACCACATTCCTTGGAGCACACAAAGGCATGAATTACCGTCTCTCGTTCGTACTCCTTGAGAGTTGCATCACGGGCTACACTCAGGTCAACGCTTTTGCTGGCGGTAAGCTCGGCGAGATGGGTGGCTTCGAGAAACTGCCAAATCCCGCAACCATTGACATGGATCACGTGGCACGCATGAACTACAGTTACAACGGCATAGAGGGTAGCATCCCTGCCGATGTGGAAGCCGACGAAACCACACGCTACACCACTACGCTCGACGTGCCGTCAACCATCCAGAACCCTGACAACTGCGACCTCGTAGTCCTCGTTCTTGATGCCAATACCGGCAAAATAGAGAATGGTGTAAAGGTGGCTCTCGGTAAGCACACTACAGCCATCTACGATGCGGAGCAGTTGCTCATCCCCGACTTCTCATTCCAGGGCGACCGCCTCAATGTCGATGGCTTCTCTGGTTCGGTGCGCATCTTCACACCCGGTGGCGTAGAAGTGGCTAACAGCAACCTCGCTCCCGGCATGTACATCGTGAAGGCTACAGCCGGCAATCAGACTGTAACACGTAAACTTATCAAGCGATAAGTATTCTGTGTGGGCGAAATATCACAAGCTGCAAGACTGCTTGAAAAGGAAAGTCTTGAAAAGAAAGAATGAAAAGAGTAATTAGATAAGTAAGTTTATAAAGAAATAAGGCGTTTTGCAAAGTGGGTGCTGTGTTGGGGCAAGACACAAAGCATGTAGTCTCGGCACAGCATCGGCTTCGCAGAATAAGTTCTTAATTTTCTCAACTAAAAAACCTGAAAAATATGATGAATTTTACCAAGAAAGTATTTCTCGTTGGTGCGCTCGCAATGCTGACCGCATCAGCCGGTGCACAAATGAGAGACCGCTCTGCGGCTACTCTCCCGTCTACAACTGTAGCTTCGATGATTAAGGCACCGAAATCAGTTGAGAGAACACCGCGTTTGGTGAGTGTAAAGAACGCACCCGCCGACTATGGCAAAGAGGTTGACATCCTTAAGGAGGACTTCTCCAAGATGACAACCGGCACACAGGACAAACCCGACTTCGATGCCACACTGAACGATTATGAAATGCACGACAACGCATGGCTCAACATGCTGCCCGACTTTACGCATACACCCGACTGGGGCTCGCACAACGCTTACCCGGCAGGTGGAGCCATCTACCTCGATGCTTATGTGAATGAAGAGGGAAATGACAGCTATAACGGACAGCTCAATACTCCGCTACTCAACGTCTCTGCCAACACCGGCATCTGTTTCCTGCAGTTCGACGCACGTGTGCCCAAGGACAATGAAGTCGTAGAATACGTCACTGTTGAGGCTGCCGAGACAAACAATATGTCGCCATCATGGCGCTTCCTCACTTCCTGCAACCTGCCACAGCTCACCACCGACTGGAAGACATACACCATTCAGTTCTACGGTGGCGGCAAGACAACCATGTTCAACATCGTCAACTACTCTGCACCAGTGCTCATCGACAATGTTCGCGTCTTCCAGATTGAGCAGTACGTAGCTACACCGACACCTAACCCACACAAGAACTACGCTCGTGTTGATGACAATACAGCTAAGTTCGATCTCAGTTGGAGTGCCGTAGACGGAGCTGAAAGTTACGTACTGAACGTTTACGACAAGGACTCTAATGGCAAACCTCAGAACTATATCCAGAAGGATGTAGAGGTTAAAGACAACAAGTGCACCGTCGACAACGCTGTCACCGGTACCATCTACTACTACACAGTCAGCGCAAAGAAGGGTGACAAGGTATCTATGCCGTCTGACGAAATCGAAGTGAAGGGCATCGTAGAGCCAGTTGTCTCTGTTGCTACTCCTATCAACGAGGATAAGTATTCTGCTCAATGGAAGAACGTAGGCGGAGCCGAACGCTACAACTATATCGCCTATTACAAGAACCAGGCTAAGGAGGACGGCGCAATGGTCATCTCTCACCTTAACCTCGTTGGCATGAAGTATAGCGACGATAAAGAGGTAGAAAACTCTGTTGACAACCCAACATCATACACTCTCGATCGTGGTGCCCTTGCCGATGAAGTAGGACAGGCAGGATGGACAGTTTCTCACTATGCTATCTATAAGGATGCCCTCACCATCGATGGTTTCTGGACTGTCGAGGCGAAGAGCGATGCCGGACTCATCTCCCCCGAACTCGACCTCTCTAAGGACGGAGGCAAATTCCGAGTTAACCTTAAGGCGTGTGGCGAATACCTTGAAGCCTACGACGCACATCCAAAAGCAGCCGTAGCCCTCTTCAACTACGATGCAGAGAAGGCTGACTACGTGCAGAGCGAACTGATATACGCCGGAGGAGCCGAGATGACTGACAAGTGGCAACGCTACGACTGCAACTTCACCACAGGTACCGCACGCTCTATCGTTGGCATCTACGCCACATGGGCACCAGGCAACCTCTACCTCAGCGACCTGGCAATATATCAGAACTACAAGCAAGGTGAATATTTCCTCGACCCATTCCACTACCGCAACTGGCTTGTTCCTGGCACTGGCGAGACAACCACTATTGATGTCACCATTCCTGCGAAAGCCTACGAGCGCGATATTTACCATCAGGCACAATCTGTACGCGTGAAGGATGGTGGAGACCAGTACACGAGTGCTTCCTTCCTCCAGAGCCGTTGGTCAGACCTGCAGCACGTAGGCTTCTGCCCACTCACTAACGATGTGAACGCTGCTACGCTCGGCTCCTCAAGCGCAACAGTACACCTCCAGGGCGGCAACATCGTGGTTAGCAACCCTGAGCGTGCAGCAGTGGCTCTTTACACAGTGGATGGTATGCTCGTAGCTTCTGATGGTAGTTGCGCCGAGACCATTACCTTCCGCGCAGCCGCACACGGCAAGTATGTCGTGAAGGTGGGCAAGCAGACCATCAAGCTCGCATTCTAAGTGAGGGTATGGCATCTTTGCTGTGTCCAAGCTGCCTTAATATACAAACATTAAGAGGGTATGGTATTTTGCCATACCCTCTTATCAATTCTGTTCAATTCTGTGTGTTAAACAACAAACGATTATGACCCCACAACACCATTACGCAGGTCTTACCCCACAACAAGTAGTCCACAGCCGAGCCAAGCACGGCGTGAATGTGCTCACTCCTCCGCCCGCTACGCCGCTTTGGAAGCAGTTCTTGGAGAAATTCCGCGACCCACTCATCATTATTCTTCTTATCGCTGGCGTACTCTCAGTTGCCATTTCCATCTACGAGTACAACGGACTGCATCAAGGCGCAGAAGTGTTCTTCGAGCCAGTAGGCATCTTTGTGGCTATCTTCCTTGCCACAGGGCTCTCCTTCTATTTCGAGACACAAGCCGACAAGGAGTTTAGCGTGCTTAACCAGGTGAGCGACGATGAACCAGTGGAGGTAATTCGCTCTGGCAATCACACGCAGATTGCAAAGCGCGATGTGGTTGTGGGCGATGTGGTGCGTATCGGCATCGGTTGCGAGATACCAGCCGACGGCGACCTCTTGCTGTCTACGCAGCTCTCCGTAGATGAGTCGACACTTACTGGCGAACCGCTCTGCCATAAAACCACCAATCCTGCGCAGTTCGACTCCAAGGCTACATATCCAAGCAACCGCGTGCTGCGCGGCACTAAGGTGATGGAAGGCCATGCTTTGATGCAGGTTACGGCAGTCGGCGATGCCACCGAGAACGGCAAAGTGTACAAGGCTGCGCAGATAGACAATAGTGTGAAGACACCGCTCAACGAGCAGCTCGACTGGCTCGGCAAGTGGGTGAGCCGTCTTTCATGCAGCATAGGCATAGCTGTCGTCGTAGCGCGCATCATGATGTACTTAGTGCAGTACGACTTCTCCTTCGCTAATGTCGACCCACTCGCTTTCATAGCCTACATCCTGCAGACACTGATGATAGCCATGACACTCGTCGTCGTCTCTGTACCAGAAGGTCTACCTATGGCAGTCACACTGAGCCTCGCCTACAGTATGCGCCGAATGTTGAAGACCAACAATCTGGTCCGCCGTATGCACGCCTGCGAGACAATGGGAGCCACCACCGTTATCTGTACCGATAAAACCGGCACACTGACACAGAATCGCATGAGCGTAGAGAAGGCGTGCTTCTATCGCGGTGGCGAAGCTGATAAGCCTATTATTGACGCTGACGAGATATTGCTTAATTCTTCCGACTTATCAAACGAAATTAAGGAAAATATAGCCCTCAACACCACAGCATCGCTCGACTTCTCCAATCCTACTTCTCCATCCGTCTTAGGCAACCCCACCGAAGGCGCACTTCTCCTGTGGCTGCACAACAAAGGCATCGACTACGAAGCCCTGCGCGAGCAGGCAAGGGTGGTTGAGGAACTGCCGTTTACTACTGAGCGTAAGTTCATGGCTACCATCGTTGAGTCAGTCCTCATGCCCGGCAAGCGGATGCTTTACGTCAAGGGTGCGCCCGAAATAGTCTATGCCCTCTGCGCATCCACATCAGGTACACCGCCACAAGCAGAAGTCTACGCACAGCTCACGCAGTATCAGCAGCGTGCCATGCGCACCCTCGCCTTCGCCTGCAAAGACGTAACCGACACTCCTTCACTATCTCAACATCTCACCACCTCTGCATCACAGCTCCGCTTCCTTGGTATAGCAGCAATCGCTGACCCCGTGCGCAAGGAAGTACCGGAGTCGATAAAGGAGTGTCTGAAGGCAGGAATAAACGTGAAGATAGTCACCGGCGACACAGCCGAAACGGCTAAGGAAATAGGTCGTCAGGTTGGGTTGTGGACAGACAAGGATACAGGTGAAAACATAATTAACGGACTTGAGTTTGCTGCGCTCACTGATGCGCAACTCGATGCTGTGGTAATGGACATAAAAATAATATCCCGTGCTCGCCCGATGGACAAAAGGCGGCTCGTCGAAACCTTGCAGCGCAAGAACCAAGTGGTAGCAGTCACCGGCGACGGCACCAACGATGCACCTGCCCTCAAAGCAGCCCACGTCGGACTCTCGATGGGCGACGGCACCTCTGTAGCAAAAGAAGCATCGGACATCACCATCATTGACAATTCCTTCCGAAGCATCTGCAAAGCTGTGATGTGGGGACGCTCGCTTTACCAAAATATACAACGCTTCCTGCTCTTCCAACTCACGGTAAACGTCACAGCGTGTATGCTTGTGCTCTGCGGTGCGCTGATGGGCACGGAGACACCACTCACTGTCACCCAGATGCTTTGGATAAATCTCATAATGGACACATTCGCAGCAATGGCACTCGCATCGCTACCACCATCAGAGGCAGTGATGAGCGACCCACCACGCAACCGCAATGCATTTATCATAAACCGACCGATGCTTGCAGAAATAGTTGGGGTAGGGGGCTTCTTCTTTGCGCTGCTCATCACGTTGCTGTACATTTTCGAACACGCAGACATACAACAACTCACCGACCTTTTACATCTACAATTAGGAGCACACACACCCGTCACACCCTATGAGTTGACCCTGCTTTTCACCATCTTCGTGATGACCCACTTCTTCTACCTCTTCAATGCGCGCGCCTTCCAAACGCAGCGAAGCGCACTGCATCTGAAGGACTGCAATGGCCTCGTCTTCATCAGTACGCTCATCTTTGTCACTCAAGTGTGTATGGTGGAGTTGCCAGGTGTTCAGCGTTTCTTCAATGTGGTTAGTCTGAAGCTCATTGACTGGGTAATAATTGTTATCGGCTCCTCGTTCGTGCTGTGGATTAGAGAGCTTTGGAGCTTGTTGCGAAGAACAAAATAAGGTGTCTTTTAGGGGGCGCAGCGGTCGCCACTGCACCAACCTAAAAGTACTTGATCTTTGCCGTAGCGTTACAACAATGTTGCCGTAGCACTAAAACAATGTTGCCGTAGCACTGAAACAATGTTGCCGTAGCGTGGTAATAATACGGGAGTAAAAAAAAACTGACAATTCAAATTGCTTGTGCAATAGAATTGTCAGTTCTTCATTTTGAATGAATTCTCTATACTTGAAATCTCGCTTGAGAACTTCTTGTCAATCTTTATTCGTTGCTCTACCTGGTTGCAGCTATAGATGACCGTGGCGTGGTCGCGTCCACCCACCATTCTTCCGATGCGACTTGCAGAGAGCTTAGTGTACTTCTGCGCGAGGTAGATGGACACCTGGCGTGCCATCACGTATTCCTTCTTACGACTGCGACTGTTGACGTTTGCCGTCGTTACGTTGTAGTGCTGGCATACGCTCTCGATAATCTCGTCGATTGTGAGCGGTTCTTCGTTCACCTTCACCGAACGTTTGATGATGCGTTGCGCAAGCTGCATGTCGATGTCGCAATTGTAGACAACGCTATATGCCATAAGCGAGTTAATAACACCCTGCAGTTCGCGTACGGAGCCGTTAGCCGTAGAAGCAATAAACTCGATGACATCCTCCGGAATGTTCAGACCGTCGTGCTTTATCTGTCGGCGCAGAATGTCAGCGCAGAGTTGCACGTTTGGCTTCTCCATCTCGGCAATCAGTCCGCTTGAGAAGCGTGTGATGAGACGTTCGTTCATGCCTTTCAACTCAACTGGTGGGCGGTCGCAGGCGAGGATAATTCGCTTGCCGTTGCGGAACAGGTGGTTGAAGATGTGGAAGAACGTGTTCTGTGTACCGGTTTTGCCTTCCCACTCCTGCACGTCGTCTACGATGAGTACGTCTATCGTCTGGTAGAAGTTGATGAAGTCGTTGATAGTATTGCGGAGCACAGCATTAGTGTACTGCACCTCAAACAGACGTGCGCTGATGTAAAGCACTCGCTTTTCGGGATACATGCGCTTTGTCTCTACGCCCATTGCGTTGATAAGGTGAGTCTTTCCGCAACCAGAAGGTCCAAAAACAAAGAACGGATTGAAGCTGGTCATCTGCGGATGCTCCGAAATAGAGAGACCGATAGAGCGTGTCAGCTTGTTGCTGTTGCCCTCTATATAATTATTAAAGGTGAGGTGCGGGTTCAGCTGCGAGTCGATTTGCTGCACGGGTGAGGCATCAAGCATAGTAGGAGCCTGATTTACGCCTTCGCGCTGACGTGGCTTCAATGCTTCGTCGGTCGGCTCGTCGCTCTCGATGGTCTGTGTCTTTTTGTTCTCGTTATCTGTAACAATACGGTACGAAAGATTAATGCCTTGTCCAAAGTTGCGTGTAAGGACCTTGCGCAACAAGTCGACATAGTTCTCTTCAAGGTACTCGTACACGAAAGGACTCGGTACGCGTAGCAGCACCGTCTTTGTCTCCTCGTTGAAGGATTCAAAGACGATTCCCTTGAACCATGCGTTGAATTGTTGCTCTGATAAATTCTCGCGTATGAGCGCAAGACATTTGTCCCAAAGCACATTAGGACTTACATTCATTGGCTATGTAATATTGTTTTTAAAGCAGTCTTTCGACCATGTTGTTATAATTCCGTTTGCAAAGTTAGTTATAATTTTTGATGTGCGCAAATAAGTTTTTCTTAAATGCTTGTTCAATATATCATAACGTGTTAGTAATCTGCGAGTTAGCTTTTTTCCTTATTTAGAACCCTTTGAATGTTGCTTAAAAGGGTTAATGTATTGATATTCTGTGCATTAAGTGTTTGTTGGCGGGGCGTATTATGTTTCGGTGAAACATTTTGCCAACAATTACTAAATACATCTGAAAAACAACGTTGTACGTGATGTTTGTGCGTTAAACACTTGACGTTGTTAATTTATATCAAATCTAAATACCATGCATCTCGCTTACTTGTTGTTTTTGTCTTTTCTTCCGAAGATAGAGAAGTGTACGTAGCGTTTCGGATGCTGCTTGAGGTCAATCATCAGCGAGTCGGCGTGCGTTACAGTTGCATTAAGACGATTGTACAGTCCCGGGTCGTTAAGGAGCAAGCCTACAGTGCCGTCCTTGCTATTGAGTTTTGCTGTCACGTCGTTCACGTTGCTCAGGGTCTGGTCAATCTGCTGCTTTGTAGAAGCGAGGTCGAGCGCAGCGAGGTTGTTGGTGAGCGTTGTGGTGTTATCAAGAACGGTGTTTGCCTTGGCCATCATTGTTGGCACGTTCTTGTTGAGGGTGCGCATCAGTGTGTTCAGCTCGACTGTAGAGGTGGTGAGGTTTGACGTTATGGTCTGTACGTTGTGCAGAGATTGTGCCAAAGCAGGGTCGGCGAGCAGTGTGTTTAGGCTTCCGAGGATGCTGTCGAGCTTCGGTAGCATCTTTTCGATGGTCGGAACCATTGCTGCAACTTTGCCCATTGCACCATTTTGCATAACACCGCTGATGGTTTCTCCTGGCATAACGCGCTCACGAGGGTTTGTGGCGAGCAGAAGGTTCACCTTGACGTTGCCCATGAGGTCGCTTTCAATCTCTGCCGAGCTTCCCTTCGGTATGCGTATCTGGTTGTCAAGACCTACGAGAACGCGTATCGGGTGCTCGTTGGAATAGTCGTAGATTACCGACTTTACGGTGCCTACCTTGTAGCCGTCGGCGTAAATGGGACTTGATGTTGAGAGCCCGCTAATATCGTCGAACTCTATGTAGTAGTCGTTAGTTGACGAGAACAGATTTAATCCCTTGAGGAAGTTCATACCGAAGAACAGTATTACTACTCCGGCTATTGCTACTAACGCAATTTTTACTTCTTTTGTGAGTGCTTTCATATTGTGGGTTGTTTTGTTTCTAATTATTGATATAATCGTGCAAGCGTAATTCCTGCAGCTACTAAATTAATCTATTTTGTGCTTCTGTTGTTCTTGAACTCGCGTATTCCGGCGTTTACATCTATCTTTTCGCCATTCTTGAAGGCTATGATGAATGCGCCGGGAAAGTCTGCTATCACTTCTTTGCGTCTTTGGTACACATTATTATAGTTGTTTGACGCACCGCAAGTGTATTTGTACATGCCGTTTTCTTCATAGAAGTCGACATCTGTAATGCCTTTGAATACCTTGTTATTAGCTTTGAATTTGTTCCTGCTAACCAATATCTGTATCTTGAAGACTGGTTTATTGTCGTCTACGACCACGTTTTGTTGTGGTGTATTTTGGCGTTGAGGTGTTGTTTTGTTTTCGGGCTGTTTAGCCTCTGTCGTTGCGCTTTCTTGTGTGGGCGTTTCGACAGGCTTTGTTGTCTTAGGCTTCTCTGTGTTCTCTGTAGAAGTCTCTTGCAGCGGTTGCGACATCGTCTTGTATGGCACGGTGATGCCTCTGTCGTATTTGTTTTTGTATTCGGCAAAGGCGTTGTATATTGCACGCCCCATGATGTCGATGCTCTGTTTGTTATTGAGGAAACGTTCCTCGTCGGGTGTAGAGATGTATCCCAACTCAATGAGACATGCTGGCATAGAGGTGAGTCGCAGCACGGCGAGGTTCTGCTGATGTACGCCTTTATTCTGACGATTTGCACCACGGCAAACGTGCTTTTGCAGCATTTTTGCGAAGTCGATACTCTTCGATAGGTTTTTCTCTTGTATCAGCTCGAACACGATGTTGCTTTCCGGCGAGTTCGGGTCGAAGCCAACGTAGTGCTGCTTGTAGTCTTTCTCAAGAAATATTACTGAGTTCTCGCGTTTTGCCACTTCGAGGTTTGTTTCTTTGGCGTGCGAGCGTCCGTCGCCGAGCGTGTATGTCTCGAATCCACGTGCTGTATGTACACCCTTCAGGGCGTTGGTGTGTACGGATATAAATAGGTCGGCTTTACAGTTGTTTGCTATATTGGCACGTTCGTAGAGCGGTATAAAGACATCTGTCTTACGTGTGTAGACTACTCGTACATCTGGACAATTCTGCTCTACGTAGCGTCCAAAAGCCAATGCTACGTTGAGGTTGATGTTCTTCTCAACAGAGAAAGCACCTGGTGCTCCGCTATCTCTGCCGCCGTGTCCAGGGTCGATTACGAGTGTGAATTTCTTATTTGCGCCTGCTATGCCAGTCACAAATGATATGATGAGTATTAATATTAGAAGTATCTTTTTTGCCATATATAAGCGCCTCTTTATCCGTCATTAAGCCTATTTGTGGCTTACTAAGTCTTTGCAAAGTTAGGAAATAAATTGAAGAACCACGCAGAAAGGAAAAGTTTTTTAACGCTTTACATGTATTTCTACGCCAGCACCTTGACAATCAGCACCCATTGGTGGGTTACATTTAGTAATGTGGAGCACTATTGAGGTGATTTTGGCGTATTCTTCCATCAGTCGGTTGGCGATGCGTCCAGCCACATGCTCAATGAGTTTTGAGGGTATGAGCATTTCTTCTTTCACAATGTTATATACCTCGGCGTAGTTGAGCGTATCTGCTACGTCGTCGCTTGCGAATGCTTTCGCTATGTCGTAACCGATGCGAATGTTAACGATGTAATCGTTGCCTGTAAGCTGCTCTTGTGGCAGTACGCCATGGAGGGCGTGCAGACGTATGTCGTTGATGTAGATGTAGGAGTCGGAGAGAAGCATGTTAAAAGTAAAAAAGTAAAAAGGTAAAAAAGTAGGAGGTACGGGCATCCTGCCCGTACCACGCTGACTTATTGTTTGAAGATCGCGTTGTACCACGCTGACTTATTGTTTGAAGATTGCGTTGTATGACTACTCAATCTGCTGATAGCGGGGCTGCGTGGGTATGGCAGGGATGCCATACCCTCCTATGAAAACTATCCGCAGCGCGATGCTCCGCAGTTTTTGCAGATGAGACATCCTTCTTGATAGACAAGTGTTTCGTGGCCACATACCGGACACACTTGGCCCTTTGCTTCGGTACCATCCGTAACATACTTCTTCAGAGCGCGTTCCACACCGTTCTTCCATGTGTTGATGCTCTCGTCCTTCAGTTGTAGCGAGCTAACGAGCTTTATGACGTGGTCGATAGGCATACGATAGCGCAACACGCCAGAGATGAGTTTAGCATAGTTCCAATACTCGGGGTTGAACTTCTCAGAGAGTCCTTCGACGGTGGTCTTGTATCCGCGCTTGTTCTCGAATTGGAAGTCGTAGCGGCGTTTTCCGTCCGGCTCAATCTGCTTGATAATCTTACCCTTGGTGACGGTTTTAGGTAGAGCGATGCCCTCCTCGTCGTCTTGCAGACCAGTGAATATCTCATAAGGATAGCCGTCGAGCAATCCGACGAATGCCACCCATTTCTCCTTGTTATTCTGGAAGCGCACTACGTCGCACTCCAATTCTTTCGGGCGCACCTCAACGACGTTTTGCATAGGGTTTACAGGCATCTCTGGTGTTGGCTCTTTATCTTTCTTTGCCTCCTTCTTGTCAGCCTTCGACACGGCAATCATCACACCCGAGCGACTTCCGTCGCGATAGATGGTACAGCCCTTGCATCCCGAACGCCATGCTTCTACGTACAGTTTATTCACAAGTGCCTCGTCTACGTCGTTCGGCAGGTTCACGGTTACGCTGATGGAGTGGTCCACCCACTTCTGTATTGCGCCCTGCATACGCACCTTCATGAGCCAGTCGACATCGTTGGCTGTTGCTTTGTAATAAGGTGAGCGTGCAACGAGAGCGTCAATCTCCTCCTGCGAGTAGCGCTTTTCGGTGTCAATGTTGTTTACGCGCATCCACTCGAGGAACTTCTTGTGATAAACGATGTACTCCTCGAACGAATCGCCCACTTCGTCAACGAAGTCGACATGTACTCCCGTGTCGTTAGGGTTCACCTTGCGGCGGCGTTTGTAGACAGGCATGAACACAGGCTCTATGCCGCTCGTTGTCTGCGTCATCAGCGATGTGGTGCCCGTAGGTGCTATGGTGAGGCAGGCGATGTTGCGTCTGCCATACTTTTTCATGTCTTCGTACAGTTGTGGATCGGCATCCTTTATGCGCAGTATGAACGGGTTGTTAGCCTCGCGTTCAGCACTGAATATCTCGAACGCACCGCGCTCCTTTGCCATCTCTACTGATGAGCGGTAAGCAGCGAGAGCGAGTGTGCGGTGAACGTCCACGCTGAAGTCGGTGGCTTCTTGCGTGCCGTAGCGTAGGTTCATGGCTGCAATCATGTCGCCTTCGGCAGTGATGCCTACGCCGGTGCGTCGTCCGAGCGAACTCTTGTTCTTTATCTTCTCCCAGAGATGATACTCAGCGTGCTTAATGTCGTCGTCCTGCGGGTCGTTAGCAATCTTCGACATGATGAGATCAACCTTCTCCAGTTCGAGGTCGACAATGTCGTCCATGATGCGTTGCGCCTTAGCAACGTGCGAACGGAAGAGTTCGAAGTTGAATTTTGCCTCCTTCGTAAATGGGTTCTCCACGTACGAGTAGAGGTTCACCGAGAGCAGGCGGCACGAGTCGTAAGGGCAGAGTGGAATCTCGCCACATGGGTTTGTAGAAACGGTGCGGAAACCGAGGTCGGCATAGCAGTCGGGTATGCTCTCGCGTATGATGGTGTCCCAGAAGAGTACGCCTGGTTCGGCACTCTTCCATGCGTTGTGTACTATTTTGCTCCACAGTTTCTTTGCCGAGATTTTCTTCTCCACCAAAGGGTTGGAGCTATCGATAGGGAAACGTTGTGTGTATGGTTTATCTGCCACTGCAGCCTCCATGAACTCGTCATCGATCTTCACGCTGACGTTGGCACCAGTCACTTTTCCTTCTGTCATCTTTGCGTCGATGAACGCCTCGCTGTCTGGATGCTTTATGCTTACGGAGAGCATGAGCGCACCGCGTCTGCCGTCCTGCGCTACCTCGCGAGTAGAGTTGCTATAGCGCTCCATGAAGGGCACGAGGCCCGTTGATGTGAGAGCCGAGTTGTTCACCGGCGTTCCCTTTGGGCGTATTTGCGAGAGGTCGTGACCCACGCCGCCGCGTCTTTTCATCAGCTGCACCTGCTCCTCGTCGAGTCGCATTATTGCTCCATACGAGTCGCCATCGCCGTCGATGCCAATCACGAAGCAGTTGCTGAGCGAAGCCACCTGGAAGTTGTTGCCGATACCGGTCATGGGACTTCCTGCTGGAATGATATAGCGGAAGTGGTCGAGCAGTTGGAATATTTCCTCTGCCGACATCGGGTTAGGATATTTCTTCTCTATTCGAGCTATCTCGTTAGCCAGACGATGGTGCATATCCTCGGGCGATTGCTCGTAGATATTGCCATAGCTATCTTTCATAGCATATTTGTTCACCCAAACACGCGCAGCGAGTTCGTCGCCTGCGAAGTAGTTAAGCGAAGCTTTGCTTGCTTCGTCGTAAGAGTATGTTTTCAAGTTTTCCATTTTGTTTTCAGTCTCGGTAGTGTGTATTTAGTCTTTTCCGTTTGCAAAGATAATGTAAATTGGAGAGACTGCAAAACAAGTGTGCCGGTTTTTCGCTCACTTGATCGGAACGCCGTGCGTGTTTTTCACCTCCTTCATAACGAACACGCTGTGGAAGTAGCCCACGCTGTCGATGTTTCCGAGCTTTGTGCGCATGAACTCCTGATACGTGTCCATGTCGCGCGTCTGAATCTTCAGCGTGAAGTCGTATTCGCCACTCGTGTTATAGCACTCCGTAATCTCGTCGATGCTCTGTATGGCCTGCATGAAGTCGTCCATGAGCATCTGCGAATGGCGTTTCAGGCGCATGTTGCACAGCACGGTGATGCCGTTGTCTGTCTTCTTTGCGTCCACTATGGCGTGATAGCCCTGAATGAATCCCTCTCGCTCCAGTCGTTTCTGGCGGTCGAAGGTGGGCGAAGTGGAGAGATTCACCCTCATTGCCAGCTCCTTTACTGTGAGCGTACTGTCCTCTTGTAGTATGCGCAATATCTTGCGGTCGGTGTCGTCAAGTTCCGAAAATTTCATAATTTGCCGAATAATATTCTGTGATAAGTGGTAAACCGAGCACAAAAGTAGTATAATTTCCCGAATCTACAAAATATTCTTTGTTGATAAATCCCGTCTTCATACCTTTGCAATCGAATCAAGCAGAACAAAACAAGTAAAGACAATAAAAAACAACGATTATGACAAAGACAATCAACGGTATTCAGGTTCCGCAGCGAGCCGATTTAGTAGGCAGTTTCCTTCGTCCGGCAGACCTCTCAGACGCCAATCGCGACGAGTATGTAGCGCGTCTTGTGCAGAAGCAGAAAGAGCTTGGCTACACGCTCCTCACCGACGGCGAGTTCAACCGCACATTCTGGCATCTCGACTTCTTCTGGGGCTTCGGCGGCGTAACTCATGAGACTGGCGGCGACGTAGCCTTCAACGGCGAGACAGCGCGCCTCGACCGCGTCTACCTCAAAGGCAAACTCACAGCGCAGCCCCATCCCTTCATCGAGGCTTACAAGCGTCTGAAGCAGTTGGAGGATGCCAGCCATATCGCCAAGCTCACTGTCCCTTCGCCGGCACAGTTCTTCCAGCAGCTCACCATTCCCCAGAACTTCCTCGGCACAAAGGCCATCTATCCCAGCACCGACGACCTTATACGCGACATTGCCGCCCTATATCAGGACTTCATCCGCCAGTTCTATGCTGCCGGCGGACGCTATCTGCAGCTCGACGACTGCACATGGGGAGCCGTCGTAGGCGACGCTGCTTCACAGCGCTACCAGAATCTCAACTGCAATCTCGACTTTGTAAAAGACCAACTCCTCCGTGTCAATAACCTCGCCCTTGAAGGCCGTCCTGCCGACCTTGTAGTGGCTACACACATCTGTCGTGGCAATTACCATTCCACATGGTTCAACAGCGGCGCCTACGACTCTGTAGCCGATTGGGTGTTCGCCCGCGAGAATGTCGACGTGCTCTATCTCGAATACGACGACGAGCGCTCCGGCGGTTTCGAGCCCTTGCTTAAGGTGAGCCCCGACAAGCATGTGGTGCTCGGACTTATTACTACGAAGCGTCCCGAACTCGAGGACGAGGATACCGTCATAGCCCGCATTCACGAGGCTGCTAAGTATATTCCGCTTGAGCGTCTCTCGCTCTCACCGCAGTGCGGCTTCGCCTCTTGTGCCATCGGCAACAAGCTAACCGAGGAGCAGCAGTGGGCAAAACTCCAGCTTGTGAAGCGCATAGCTGAGAAGGTTTGGGGATAAACAAAACCACCATATAACAATACTTTTAACCCCAAATTGGTCATTAGAATTTGGATTAAACGAAGAAAGGCAGACACTTATTGTTTGAAGCGTCTGCCTTTTATTCGTTGCGTAGGTTTTGAACCTCTACGTATTACTTCACAAGAACCTTGTATGTAACGCCTGCAACCTTCACGATATACATACCGCGTGAGAGGCTGATGCGCTCTGTGTCGGTGGCTGTGCGCTGTGCTACGAGTGCACCATCGGTGGTGTAGACATCGATGGTCTTACCAGCTGCACCAGTGATGACGATTGAGCGATACTCAACATTCACGTTCACGTCTGTTGCATCGATGTCGTTGATGCCTACTGTAACCTCTACTTCTGCAAGGTTAGAAGCGAGCGATTCGCCCTTGTCGTAGACTGCTGTTACTACGTAGCCGTACTTAGCTGACTCTCTGAGCGATTTGTCGGTAAAGCTCTCGCCACTGATGAGCGACTTGTTCACCTTCTTGCCGTCGCGGTAGACGTTGTAGCCGTTGAGTTGCAATTCCTCAGGTTTAGAGTCAGCCTCAACGAACTTGATGTCGTCGATGAGCAGAGCGAACTTATTGTTTGAGACGCAACGTATAGCGAAGTACTTTGTGCCAGCTGGTAAGCGGTACTGGTACTCCTCCCATTTCTGAACATTGTTCACATCCTCCGTGTCACTGAGCTTCTCGAAGTTGGCTATTGCCTTACTTGTCTTTGAGTAGAGCACCTCGAACTGCTCTGGAATAGCAGCTCCGCCCATGCCAGCCTTAGCGAAGAAGCTGATAGTCTGTGCTTCGCCATTGAGCTGTGGCGAGATGAGCCAGTCGTCGTTCTGTGCTTTGGTAGCACCGCCGTCGGTAGATGCGCAGCTGAAGCTTACGAGCATCTGGTCGCCTGTGTGTGCTTCCCATGTCTGGAACGGGATGCCAGCCTTCTCTGCGTTGAACACCTGGAAAGCCATCGGCTCGCCAGCATGGTCGTACTTGAGCGGTCCGAACATTGTGTTGAGTGTGATTTGGATAGTCTTCTGCTTGTCGCCGTCGTACATTGTCCAACCACCAACGCCGTCAATGCTGAATGTCTTGTAGTCCTCGAACGACTCCTCTGTCACTTTCGGTTTGCGGTTGAGGAGGTCGGGTGCTGTCCATGCAAGGTTTACATAATTGCCTGCTGCTGTAGCCTTCAGAGCTGTTGGTACAGGATAGTCGGGCAGGAGAATCTTCACTTCGTTCTTCGCCGAGGCGTTGTTCTCTGGCAATTCATCCTTAGCGTAGTCGACTGTTGCGTGATATGTAGACTCCTCTGGGTCGAGAACTGATGTTACGTCCTTTATAATTACAGTCTTGACCATATCGCACGGGATGTCAACACCATCGATGCGGTTCACCTCCTTGTCGTTCTTGTAGAGCACGATGTCGTAGTCGGTGCCCTTAACGTCTGTGTTGGTGTTGTTGCGGAATGAGAATTCTACAACCGACTCGCTGCCAGCCTTCACTCTCTCCTCTGTATCGATGCTCATAGCCATGAGGTCGGCAGCGGCTTTCTCAACGATAGCTACGTTGTCGTAAGCCACGAAGTTGTCGAGGTTCTTCACCGCCTTACCCTCGAATCCGATGCGCAGGAATTTGCAATCCTTGTACGGTGTGAGGTCTATGCTGAAGCGGTTCCAACCCTTTGTGCCTTCTGCTGTAGAGATGCGGCGCACGTCTACAAACTCGCCATAGTCTTTCTGTACGCTGATGTTCAGTTCGTCGCCGTCGCCATTAAGGTATGCCCAGAAGTTGAGCACGGGGCTCTTCATGTTCTTGATGTCCACCTTTGGCGACTCGCTACGTACCGACTTGCCAACAGCTGTAGCCGAGAATGTCTGCAGACCGCCGTCGTTGTCCTGTGCTAAGGTGACGGTCGATTCGGTTGCTGCGTAGCAGTAAGCATCGCCAATCTCGCCGTTGGTCATGTTCGTGATCCATGGTCCGCTCTTCATTGTGCAGTTCTTGAACGACTCAATCATCGGAGCCTTCAATGCCGGTCCGGCGATTGCGGTTACGGTCTGCCATTGCTCGCGTCCGCCACCGCTGCTGTTCACTGCGTAGACACTGTAGCCAGTGTATTCCTGCTTGCTCTTGATATTGAGCTGCTCGTCGTAGTAGTTATTGTTGCCGAGCGATACGTCTTCGGATGAGCTGCCTATAGATATGTAGTATGTAAGTCCGGCAGGGTCGATATATCCGCCGTGCAGTCCGAGTGGTGCATCCCATGTGACGTGGATGAGTCCCTCCTTGTTGAGGTCTTCTACAGCCTTAAGGTTGCGTACTGCGCCCGGCTTGTCAATACCTACATAGACGGTGAGTGTTGCTTCCAAGCCTTCCTCGCCAGCAGCGTTCACTGCTACTACAGAATACTTATGGTTTGCCGATTCTACACCCTCGTCCTTGAATGTGCGCTCTTCACCAGGAGCGACGTTTGTAAATGTGGTGATGTTTGTGCCGTCGCGGAAGAGTTTCAATTGCACATTGCCCGAAAGCGCAGCACCAGTGATGGTTGTGGTTGGTGCCTGCACGCTGATGTTGGCGTAAGAAGCACCCTTGTCACCTGGCACAACCTTGAAATTAGCTGGCACCTCTGGTGCGGTTGTAGGCACCTCCGTAATCTTCATGTTGTCTACGAAGAGCGCGCTCTGGTTTGCCTCGCTCACGCTGTGGATGCCGAAGTAGTGCAGACCGTCCTCCTTGGCGCGATATGTGCCAGTAAGGGTGTGGCGACGCGGATCGTATGTGATGTCGGTCGGTGCGATAATCTCCTCAGTGAGTGCCTCTGCTGTAGGAGCCAAGCCTACGGCTGCAGCTACGCGCTCTACGGGGTAGGTGTTAACAGCATCGAATGAGAACTTGTAAGCTGCGTTCTTCTTCATGTTCACTGCTGGCGATACGAGCCAGTCGTCGCCCGCATTCTCGGCGTTGTACTTGTATGTAGCAGCCTCGTAGTCGTTGTCGAAAGTCCAAGTCGATTTGTCGTTGTTTGCGTCGATAACTGTCAGCTGGTCGAAGAGTTCTTCGCTGTGTATAGAGTTCTCGTACGGCAACTTCACGCTTACACCGATGGTTACGTTAGCCGACTCTGCAAACTCGCTCTGCATGTCGCCGTTGTTGGCTGCCACCTTATAATAATAGGTGGTGAGGTCGGGTGAAGCAATCTTGTCGGTGTATGTGTTCTCGGTCAGACCCTCTGCAAGAGTCGTTACATCCGTCGCGTCGTTGTTGTTCACACGCACTACGGTGTAGGTCAATTTGTCGGCATCGAAGAAACCGCCGTTGACACCTGCGGTCGGTGCCTTCCACGTTAGGGTGACGTTCTGTCCCTTCGCCGAAGCCTTGAGAGCCGTTGGCTTCTTCGGCTGGTCGTAGCCCAGGCGCACGCTCTGCGATACTGGTGCGCTCACTGCAGCTGGTGTGGTGCTGCTTGCGGCAATCTCTGCTGTTACCGAAACGTTTGTCATACCGCTGATTTTGGTGGTGAAGTCGGTTGTGACAGCTGCGCCGGCGGCTGCGGTGCCCGTCTTGGCTACAACACCATTCAAGCGCACGGTGTAATTAAGCGAACCGTTGAGCGCAGCATCCTTCACGTCCTTTGTAGGCATAGTGAACTTCACTGTGCCGCTTGTGAGTCCGGTGAGGTCGACAGAGAGGTTGCTCACTGTCTGCGGAACCGTCTTCAGCGTGAGGTCCTGCTTGATGTATAGACCCGTAATCTGGTCGTAGGCATCGTTGTCGATGAAGTTGCACACCTCAGTTCCCTTGCCGGTAGTAGGATCAATCTCGATGACGCGTGTTGCCCAATAGTTCTTATCGAGCATAGCCCAATAGATCTTGCCGGTAGAGTAGTCGCATGTTGCGCTTTGGAAGAGTTTGAACGGCTCGTAGCCAGTCTCGCCAAGCACTTTTGCCGCACCACTGTACTTGTTCACGGCGTAGAGCTTACCGCTTCTGCCGATAGTGTATAGGTCGCCATTTCGGTTGCAGGTGATAGCCACCATCGACTCGGGCAGTTCGCCGATCGTCTCGCTATTAGATGTATAGTCGTTCTCGCCCCAATAGGTTGTGACGAGTTTGCCTAATGTCTTGTACTGACCCGAGTAGTCGTCGTCGGAGAACAGACCGTACACCTGCTGTGTTTCGGGGTCGAAGGTGAGGTCCATTGAGATGGCAGAGTAAGCCAGCTCTGGGCTTGGCTTGTCAATCTTCATCTGCCATGTATTGGTGTCGTACTCGTAGAAGTGGATTGGGAACTTAACCTGTGTATCGTTTTCCTCAAACCATGAAGACAGATAAGTGCCCTGCACGTATGTCGCAGCATTGTAGCAGTGTACTTTGTCGCTGACAAGGCTGATGCTTGCGGCATTGTTGCTTGTGAACTTGTACAGACCCGGGTCGTGCTCGTCGCTCTGCAATACATAGCCATAGAGCTGTACGCCCGCAGCCTTTGCCTTCTTTGCAGCAACTGTTGGGTTCTGCTGCTTTGCTTTCTTGTTGGCAAGACGTCGTGCCACAACCTCCGCCGGCACCTTATTGGTTTGGGCGATTGTCTCCCCGATAGGGGCAGCAATGACGGTCAGAGCCATAAGAGTCTTTGCATAAGACTTTAAACTGATAGTTTTGCTCATAAACGTTTATGTTTTTTTGTTTGGATAATTCTTATATGTTTTGGTTCTTGTTCTGTTTGTTGATCAAGACTTTTGCTTTCTTTTTGCAAAGTTAGATATAATCTACTTTACAAACAAGTTTCGTTTGGGCAATTTGCTACCAAAACGTTTGCGCAGCTTCTCGAAAAGTGCCATAGTATCTTTCGAGAACTCGTGTCCCTTCCACGTGCTTGTGTTCGTTATGAACACCCAGCATTCGCCGTCGGGATAGCGCAGAACGATGGCAGATGTGCCCACGAGCGAGCCGGTGCGTATCCATGGACGATTGCGCGGTGTGAAGTTCCAGCCCAACGAAAACTGATGGTCGGGCATCTCCTGCGTCATCAGTCGTACGGCTTCGGGCGAGATCACGTCGGGCATGGTGGGGTCGCCGTCAATGGCAGCCACGAGTCGGCACAGTTCTGCTGCCGATGCTGTCCATGCTCCTGCTCCGAGTGCCGTCGTTATGTCGTTCTCGCCGTAGCAGCGCTCCACAAGTCTGCCAGAGTTGTTGAACTCCTGCGCTGGTTCCGAACTGGAGTGCATATAGTAAACCGTCTCGTTCGGACGGCGGTCCTTGAGGTAGTTGCCGGCTATGTGGAAGTCGAAGCAGCCTGCTGGTTCGAGCACATAACGCTGCATGAACTTCTCGTAGGACATGCCAGTGCGTTTCTCGATGATGAGCGAGAGCAGCGTGTAGCCGATGTTACAGTAGCGTTGCATCGAGCCGGGCGTATATCCGAGGTGACGGCGCAGCACGATGCGCAGCAGATTGCGGTGGTCGGGTGGAGTGGTGAGGTTGTTCTGCTGCATAATGTAGCGCGTAGAGAATATCGGGTCGCCGGCATAGTTGGTGAAACCAGCCTTATGGCGCAGCAGCTGCTCGACGGTTATGTCGAAGTAGCGTTTGTCGCGTATGGAGTTGACATAGAACGTGTCGTTCAGAATGCCATGCGGTCCGAACACCTTGTCAGTCAGGCGCACCTTACCCATGTCGCGCAGCTTCATGATGCCCGCGGCGGTGACGAGTTTCGAGACTGATGCCATGCGCATTATTTGCGACGGCTCCATAGGCTGCTGCCTGCTGATGTCAGAGAAGCCGAAGCCGCGTGCGTAGAGCAGCGAGTCGTGGCGAGAGATGGCGAGTTGCGCTCCGTTTATCTCCCAGCGTTTGAGGTAGCGGCGCATGATGGAGTCCATGGCGTGCAGCTCGGACTGGTCGGACAGTGCGTTCGAGAGAGTGTCGTTGAGGTGTACGATGTGTGTTGAGGTGGTGTCGCGGGATGTTGTGGTGTCGGGGCGCGAGCACGACGAGCAGCTGCAGCGGCAGATGCTCGTGATTATGAGTACGACAAAGGTGAGGCACCCCATGCAGGAGAGCCTCACCTTAGTGCGATATTGTTTCTTTATTCTGTATCCGAACATTGTTGTATAGTTGACGAGTCAACTTGTATACTTAGTTTACGATAATCCTTCTATTTCGCCGTTGACGATATCGATGTTCATTGCTGCCGGCACCTTTGGCAGACCTGGCATACGCATGATGCTGCCTGCTACGACAACAATCATCTCTGCGCCAGCGTTGATGACGATGTCGCGTACGTTTACGTCGAAGCCCGATGCTACGCAGTACTGCTTGGCGTCGGTAGAGAACGAGAACTGAGTCTTGGCGATGCAGATGGGGAAGTGCTCGTAGCCGAGTTCCTTTATCATCTGCAGCTTCTTCTTAGCCGGTGCTGCGAACGAGATGCTTGCCGCTCCGTAGATATTCTTTGCCACTTTCTCAATCTTCTCCTCGATAGAATCGGTGTCGTCGTACACGAGCTTCAGCGGTTCGGATGGATGCTTCTCGATGGTGTCCACCACGAGGTTAGCCAAGTCGATTGCGCCCTTGCTGCCTTCGGCGTAAGCATCGTTTTCGGCGAAGCCCACACCGATTTCTGCGCAGTAGTCCTTCACGATGTCGATCTCTTCAACCACGTCGCCGGCATAGCGGTTGAACACCACAGCCACGGTCTGACCGAACGACTGCAGGTTCTTGATGTGCTTGTCGAGGTTGGCTAGACCCTTCTTCAGACCCTCGCTGTTTGGCTTCTTGATGTCGTCTACAGCCACGCCGCCGTGCATCTTCAAGCCCTGTGCAGTAGCCACGATGAGCGTCAGTTTAGGCTGCAGACCGCTCTTGCGGCACTTGATGTCGTAGAATTTCTCTGCGCCGAGGTCTGCGCCGAAGCCAGCCTCTGTGATTACGTAGTCGCCGAAGGTCATAGCCATCTTCGTAGCGAGTATAGAGTTGCATCCGTGTGCGATGTTGGCGAACGGACCGCCGTGTACGAAGGCTGCGGTGTTCTCCGTAGTCTGCACAAGGTTAGGCGCAAGAGCGTCGCGCAGCAGTACGGTGATGGCACCAGCCACGCCGAGGTCCTTCACGGTGAACGGCTTGCCCTCAACGGTGTAGCCGAGGAGTATGTTCTCAATGCGACGGCGCAGGTCGTCCTCGTCCTTTGCGAGGCAGAGGATAGCCATAATCTCCGATGCCGGAGTGATGTCGAAGCCCGATTCGCGCACAATGCCGTTCGCCTTGCCGCCCATGCCGGTCACGATGTCACGCAGTCCGCGGTCGTTCACGTCGAGCACGCGGTTCCAGAGCACCTCGCGCAGCGCAAAGCCGTTATCGCGGTTCTGGTACATATAGTTGTCGAGCAGTGCGGTGATGGTGTTGTGTGCCGAGGTGATGGCATGGAAGTCGCCGGTGAAGTGGAGGTTTATCTTGTCCATCGGCAGCACCTGAGTGTGTCCGCCACCGCAGGCTCCGCCCTTCATGCCGAACACCGGACCGAGCGACGGTTCGCGCAGCGCACATATAGCCTTCTTGCCGATGCGTGTGAGTCCGAGCGCAAGTCCGATTGTTACGGTAGTCTTTCCGATGCCTGCCTTGGTCGGTGTGATGGCTGTCACAAGGATAAGGTTGCTTTTCTTCACGCGCTCCTCGTCGATGAGGCTTGTCGGAACCTTAGCCATGTAGTGGCCGTAGTGTTCGAGTTCTTTTGTCGGGATGCCATACTTCGAAGCAACTGCTTCAATCTCCTCGAGCTTGGTGCTGCGAGCAATTTCGATGTCTGTCATTGTGTGTGTGAAATTTGTAGAGTTATCCTCTTGTGGTGATAGAGTGTAACCTCTTATTTTAATAAAGTATGGAGTGCGAGTGCAAAGATACAACTAAATAATCAATAATGTGAAGATTGTACTGGGTTTTTCTAAGGTTATTAAGACAATTATATTATTCCGTTCTTCTTGAGTAATTCTGTCAATTCTTTTCCCTTGATAGTACTACGCTCTGATTTGTCGTAAATATAAAGCAGGCCTAAAGCGTCTTGTACATCTGTAATAACAACAGTTATAATGCGTGCGCCTCCGCTTTTGCCCGCTCCTTTTGAGGTGATAGCCATGCGTATTTTTCGCAGACCACCACCAAGGTCGGTGCCCATTGCAGGGTTCTTTGCCAGTTCGTCTCGCAAATTGATAAGGTCGGCTTTCAACGACTTGTATCGTTTGCTCAAATGTTTCACTTCTTTTTCGAAAGAAGGAAAGATGTATAGTTTACAACTCATCGAGCAAATCGTCTAATGGTTTTAGCTCAAGTTTTCCTTCTCTATAGGCTTTCAGTTCTTTAAGGGCATCGCCGAATTGGGCAAGAGGCTCTTCTCCTACCATACATGCCTCATCAGCCTCCCTTTTTAAAAAGAGGTTCTTAATCTTGTCCAGAAAATGGATGTCTTGTGTATTCAGTACCTGACGTATTATTTCGTTTTGGGTGGCTTGTAAACTGATTGATGACATATTGTTCATTCTTATATGGTTACATCACAAAATTACATCGAATAATTGAAACCTCCAAATATTATTTATTTATTCTGTAAAAAATAGGTTCTTCTTTTGTGTTTCTAATGTTATTCAAGTGTTTTGGCAAAACAATAAGGGCGTGCCACTTAAAGTGACACGCCCTTAATGCTATAGTTTTGTCATCGGACAGCGTACGGAATCTGATTGGATGGCGTACGGAATCTGATTGGACGGCGTACGGAATCCGATTGGACGGCGTACGCAATCGTGTTACTTAACAAGCTTCTTTACACTGCCGTCAGAGTACTTAACGAGCACGATACCGCGAGTGTTGCTGCTTGTCTTCACACCATCTACGGTGTAGCGAGCCACCTCTGTTGCGTTCTGTGCAGCGTCGGTCTTGTTGATACCAGCCGAGAAGTCTACTGTTACATAGTTGGATGGTTCAGAAGTAACCTTCTTGTCGTTGTACACTCTCTGTCCATATACGCGGTAAGCGTAGGTGTGGTCGGTATTAGGCTGTGTGAGCTTGGTGAATGTGTAGCTTGTTTCCTCCTCCTCGATGGTTTCCGAGTCGTTGAGGTATGTGTACACGTGGTCGCCAGCCTTGATGTTCTGAGTGATCTTGATGTCGTCGATGATGAACGGATAGTGGTTCTTGCTTGTGAATGCAATCATATCGCTAAGCTGACCAGCTGTGAAGTCGAGCGTGAATGTGCTCCAATCGTCGGGGGTAATCTTGCACTCCTTAGACTCGCGTGTGCTCTTGCTGTAGACGATAAGTGTTTCGTTCTGTAGCATAGAGCGTGCTTTTAGCTTCACCTGATAGCGTCCCTCGTCGTTGTTGAGTGTCAGCTGCGGTGTTACGAGTTCGCCGCTGATGTTGTAGTCGGTCAAACCGGTGCATACGAAGCAGCCCTCAGCGTAGCCACCCCAGTAGCACTGCCATCCGTTGTTGTACACCATGTCCATGTTCACCTTCTCGTACTTGCCGTTCTGGAAGGCGTATGGCTTATCGATAGTGACGCCAGAGCCTGATATCTTGGAGAAGTCCTCGTTGAGCACAACGTAGCCTGCTACGTCTGCCGGAGCGGTGTAGAGGTCGTAGTTCTCCACGATGTAGCTTTCAGCCTTCGGCGATAGCTGCCAGTTGGCTGTGTAGCTGTCCTTGCGTACGTCGGTTGCTGGTTCTGCAACGGGAGCGGTCACGCCGATAGCGTCAAACGCTGCTGATGAAGGCGATGTGGTCTCGGCGTTGCAAGCCTTCACTACGAACGAGTAGTCGATAGCAGGGTCGAGGCCGTCTACGGTGTAGCTGGTGCCCTCTACGCGCTTGTCCTTGATGTCGTAGTGTGTGGTTGAGGTGTTCTTTGTGCTCCAAGCCATGTCGCAGAAGCCCAATGCGCAGTCGTCAGGGAAGCCTGCAAGACGGAAGCGCGCAGAGGTACACTTGTACTTGTCTTGTTTTACGAAGCGTGTCCAGTCGAAGTCGTGGAAAATTTTGTCCTGACCATAGTCAGAAGCATCGACATATATAGTGGTGAAATACTTCCATGCGAATCCGTCGAATAACTCTACAATTATCTGTGCGTTGCCTATCTCTTCTGCATTCTTCGGCATCTTACACTCAACGACGTTTATTTCGAGTGAAGTATAGTAGCCACCGTTGTCGGGCATAGTGATAACGTCGCCGTTCTTGAACAGCAATGCACCGTCTATACCTTTATCCGAATTCTCGAAGAACTCGGGCTCCTTACCGCTCTGCGACTTATAACCCCAACCCTCAGGCAGTTTGCCACTGGTCTTCATCGAAGAGAAGGTCTCAAGGAAATCCTTCTCTGTGTTCTCGTTTTCCTTCACGTTGTGGAACACTGAGAACAGATAGTGTGTGGCACCATTCACTGCATTCCAGTGAGCTGTGAAGCCGTTAGCGTTGAAACCGCTGATGCCTACAGGTGTCGGTGCGGTGAGCGTTGTCGGTTTGCCTATTTTTACGTCGTCGATGAGCACCTGGTCGTTTGTGCTGAACGCAATGAGCAGGTTGCTGCTGTTGAAGGTGGTATTGTTGAAGTAGAATGTGAATTCGCGCCACTCGCTCTTTGTTGTTGTGAATGGCTCGTGGTATGTGGTCTGGTTATACTGTGTTGCAGCGTCCTCCCACAGACCGATGGTGAGCTGTGCGTTGTCGCGGTAGTTGCTTGCGAGTGTCTTTGCGCGTACTTTCACCTCATACTCGCCGATGTATGCGCCATGCGGTGTGTAGAGCTGTGCTCCGTAGTTGTCGGGGTTGATGAGTGCGCACGCACCACCTGCCTGGTGAACGCCGTAGCCGCTCCAACCGCTCTGGTGGAAGTAGCTACTTGGAATTGTGCCTGTGGCATCATTGATGGCACTCGAAGGCGAACTTTCGCTGCCTGCGGTGAAGCGACTGAAGTCTTCTTCGAGCTCTGTTGTCGATTGTGCGTATGCCACTGGTGTAGCAGTAGCAAGCGCTGCTACAAAGGCAATAGCTTTGAATGTAGAAAAAATCATGTTCTGCGGTTTTGGTTATAATAATAAGTTATAGGGTACAAAATTAGTGATTTATTTTCGTATTTAGCTTACTTTTACTAATTTTGTGCTTTAAAGTCGGTTTTTATAAACTGAGGATGAAGCAATGTAACAACTTAAATTACAATAATATGAAGAAAATCTTTACACTTTTAGCAGTGGCATTTGCCACACTCGGTGCTTCGGCACAGACATTGCCAGGCTTGGATGATGTCATCAAAACACAGCCCGAAGGCACACTCCACAAAGACCTCAACCACTACTTCGAGGGTGCATACGTAAATGCAACGGACAACCTCATATATGACCATCTTGGCGACGGTTATCTGTCTGATATCGTAGAGGCAGCCGATGGTAGCTTGTACATCAAGAATCCGTTCGGCTTCTTCACACATGGTGATATTTGGGTGAAGGCAGTAAAGGGCGAGGGCAACACCTACGAGGTGCGTATGCCGCAGGCTGTGTACGACAATGAGGGCGACGCTCAGGATCCGGTACTCTACGCTTGGCGCTACATCAGACAGGGAACCGGCAGCGAGACTTATGCCGTGAAGGATGCAGCATCGCAGGTTGTTAAGTTCGAGATGCGTAACGACTCGCTCGTTAAGGTGGGCGAGACAAATGCGTTCATCGGACTTGGTGCTGCCGACGGCTACTTCTATGGCTATGGCGACACAGTGTCTATATATAATAAGGTGAAGGATGCTGTGGCTGTTCCGGCTGATGCAAGCAAGGCGGTTAAGTATAACATCTACTACAACGATAGCGATGATGCGGCTGCAGAAGTTCCGGTGAAAGTAGTGTTCGAGGGCGATAAGGTATATATCGGTGGTCTCGACTACGAGTGCCCAGAACTTTGGATTAGTGGTACAATCAACGGCAACAAGCTGCAGCTCACAAAGTGGCAGTATATGGGCATCGACCGTAAGAGTGAGATGTACGGTGCTGGTCACATGTATCTCTATCCATTCGGCTGGGGTAAGTTCACAGACGCAGAGGGCGAGAAGTTCGGACTCTACGAGGTGGAGAACCCAACACTCGACTACGATGCTGCTACAAAGACATTCTCTACAAAAGAACTGACACTCGCCGTAAACCGCGGCCACAACTACTATCCGTATGTCTACTACTCTAAACCGACATTCCGCCCGGCTTCTGCCACTTCTGTAGATGGCATCGCAGTGGGCGAGGGTAGCGTTGTGAAGTACTATGATCTCAGCGGTCGTTGCATTCAGCGTCCTGCGAAGGGCGTATTCGTGAAGACAACTATCGCTGCTGACGGCACAAAGGTTGCTAAGAAGGTAATTAAGTAATCGTAGGAGGGTATGGCATCTTGCCATACCCACGCAGCCTCCGTTTCTATTCTTAAGAGATCACTGTATAACATCTGAATAAGCCTAACATGACTCTGAAAGACTTTACAGACGAATGGCAGAACAACGAGTCAACGGTGCTTGTACACACCAGTGGTTCGACCGGAAAGCCGAAGCCTTTGCGCGTGGAAAAGCTGCGCATGGAGGCTTCGGCGCGTATCACTTGCGCTTTTCTGGGACTTAAGCGTGGCGACACCGCTCTGCTCTGTATGCCGCTCGACTACATCGCCGGAAAGATGATGGTGGTGCGGTCACTCGTTTGCGGACTTCGTCTGACTGCTATAGAGCCAAGTGGGCATCCGCTTCGTGGACTAAAGGAGGCTCCCGTGTTTGCTGCTATGGTGCCGCTGCAGGTGTACAATAGTATGCTGGTGGAGGAGGAGCGTGCACTGCTTAGGCAGATAAAACACCTCATCATCGGCGGTGGGGCAGTGAGCAGCGAACTTGCAGTTGAGCTAAAGCACTTCCCAAACGCTGTCTGGAGCACATACGGCATGACCGAGACACTCTCGCACATCGCTTTGCGTAGACTCAGTGGCGAAGACGCAACCGATTGGTACGAGCCTTTCGAGGGTGTAAAGGTGAGTCTTGACGAGGCTGGTTGTCTTGTTATCGATGCTCCTGCGGTGTGTGCTAAAACTCTCGTAACCAACGATATCGCAGAGATAGCCACCGATGGATGTCACTTCCGTATACGAGGCAGGCGCGACAACGTAATCTGTAGCGGAGGCATAAAGCTGCAGATAGAGGAGATAGAAGCACATTTGCAGCCGTTCGTCAACTCTCAGTTTATGATTACGAAACGCCCCGATGTGCGACTCGGCGAGACTGTGGTGCTGCTTGCTGCGCCTAAGGATATTGAAACCTTGCGTACTGCGTGCAAGGAACATCTCACAAAATACGAAATGCCACGCATGTTCATAGCCGTGGACGAACTGCCGTACACCGAAACTGGTAAGCCGGCGCGTGCCGAAGCATTCAGAATAGCACAACAATAAATGAATATGACAACAACAAACATCACTCGAAAACACCGCCTATTGTTCATCTGTCTCGGTAATATATGCCGCTCGCCGGCTGCCGAGGGCGTGATGAAAGCAAAGGTGCACGCTGCCAATCTCGACGAACAGTTCTTCATCGACTCGGCAGGCATCGGCAACTGGCACGCAGGGCAACTGCCCGACAGTCGTATGCGCGAGCGTGGCGCACGCCGTGGCTACCGCCTCGACAGCAGAGCACGACAGATACGACAGACGGATTTCGACGACTTCGACTTGCTGCTCGTGATGGACCACGAGAACTATCGCACCGTAACGTCGAAGGCTCCCGACGAGGAGGCGCGTAAGAAGGTGCGTCTGCTCACCGATTATCTGCAAGAACATCGAGGGGCTGACGTGGTTCCCGACCCTTACTATGGCGACCTCAGCGATTTCGACTACGCGCTCGACCTGATTGAGGATGCGTGTGACGGACTGCTCGAACAACTACTTCACTAAGACACATAAAAGCATATACGCTTAAACTACCAACTATTGATACATACTACGAACTATTTTAATATTTAATTTATTTACATAACTACTCAAAAAACAACAAAATTAATTTTATGAAGAAACAACAACTACTACTCATTCCTGCACTCATACTCGGATGTGAAATGACTGCAGTTGCAGCTCCGCTCAGCATGAAACCTTTGATGGCAATGGCTGCTGAAGCAGCAGAAGAGGCTGGCGACTTGACTATCTCTATGGACAACGGAACGTTTACGGCGTTCAACGCAAACGGTAAGTATGCTTCGCATTGGCGTTCGACACAAAACACGCCGATGATTGATATCGATTGCGGAAAGAATAATATGGATGTCAACACAAGCAACACTAATCGTTATCTACAGGCCTGGGTGGGTCTGGATGGCTCATGCGATTACAATATCTCTGTAAGCGATGGTTGGAAGATAACAGGATTTTCAATAGATGTTACACTTGTTAACGCAACCCAGCCCGTTACGCTGAAAACACAATCAGGTGAGAGTTACGTAATCGGCACTACTCCTACACAAATCAAAGTGGAAGGCGTAGATGCACAGAACGCTTTGTTCACCCTTGTTGGCGAGAACCACTCGGTCTACTTGCAGAACTTTGTCGTGAAGTACGCTGTTGACAAGTCGGAGCGTTTCGATATGCGCACCGCAACCTTGTTCAACAACCGTAACAGCACCGCACCTTATCGTATTCCTGCAATCGGTATGGCTCAGAATGGCACACTCGTTGCCGTTGCCGATTACCGTACAAGCAGAAACGATATTGGCACAGGACGTGTAGACCTTCATCTGCGACTCTCTGATAACAACGGACAGACTTGGGGAGAAGAGCTTAAACCAGAGGTGTTTGAAGGTAACGGCATTCTGACATATCCAAATAATAAGGCTGCTTACGGTGATCCTTGCATTGTAGGCGACCGCGAGAGTCCGCGAATGTTGATGATGTCGTGCGCAGGTTTCCCAATGTTCACCGACCCAACAGACAAGCATCAAGGCATTGCTCGCTGGTATTCAACGGACAATGGCAAGAACTGGACTGGTCCTGATTATATCGACGAGCAGTTCGTCTACAAACCTATGGACGATGCAGGACACCATATTCATGGCTTCTTCTTCGCTTCGGGTAGAATTTATCAGAGTAAATATATAAAGATGAATAATTACTACCGCCTCTATTGTGCAGGACTCTCACAGCAGAATAATTCTACCTATGAGAACTGGGTGCTCTATTCTGACGACTTCGGCGAAACATGGAGTTTCCTCGGTGGTATGACTAATAGTCCAGTGCCTGGTGGTAACGAGGCTAAGGTGGAGGAGCTGCCTGGTGGCAACGTGCTTATCTCAAGCCGCACAGAGCAGGGACGCTTCTTCAATATCTTCACCTTCACTGGCAACGACGGCGTGACAGGCTCGTGGGCAACAAAGGCTTTGTCGAACAAGGCTGTCGGCGGACTCACCGCCAATAACGGTTGTAATGGCGAGATTATGATTTTGCCGGCTATACGCAAGGAGGATAATCAACAGACATTCATCGCTTTGCAGTCGCTCCCAGTGCAGGATCGTACAAAGGTCACAATCTTCTATAAAGACCTTGGCGACCCTGCTACATACGCATCGCCTACAGCTTTCGCACGCGATTGGGACGGACGTTATCAGGTAAGCAATATGACTTCGGCTTACAGCACAATGTGTATGCAGAAAGATAATACAATCGCTTTCCTTTATGAGGAGGATGGCTATAACAATGGTTACAACATCGTTTACAAGCGTTTGAATCTTGAAACAATCACTTCAGACAAGTATGCGTTTGATGCAGACTACAAGTATGAGCAGATTGAAATCGATACAGAGCAGTCAGAACGTAATCAGCAGATGGCCGAACTTATTGCAGAGATAGACGCTGCTGTGAAGGCTAATAGCTCTTATACCATTGGCGAGAAACTCGTAACATCGGCATCGCAACTTGAGTGTCCGTGGGGTTGTAAGGAACAGAAGCCTGCTACAGCTACTGGTGGCGATTGGCAGTACGACTGCTATGATATTGATAACCTCGTCGACGACAATGCTTACACCTACTATCATACAGTGTGGCAGAATGGTGACGTAGCTCCTGGTACCCACTATCTCGATGTTACTGCTAATGACAAGTTTGAAGGCATTGTAAAGGTGTATGTAACACGTCGTTATGATGCAGACAACGACCACGTCAAGACGTTCGCAATCGCTGGCGCAAACGATGGTTCAGAGTTTGAGAAAGTGGCAGACGTAGAGCTGCCTAACGCAGTAAAGGCAGGAAAAGCAGAGGCTGAATTCACAATCGCTGAAGGCAAGAGCTACAGCAAACTTCGTTTTACAGTTACTTCAACCACATTGGAGCGTGGCTACTGGCATATGGCTGAATTTCAGTTGCGTCCGATGACACTGAATGCTGACTGCAAGAACGCTATATATCCCGAGGCTTTCGCAGCTATAACGAAGGCTCTGGAGGAAGCTAATAAGGCTGTTGGCTCTGTTTCTGTTGAAGACATTGCTGCACTTCAGAATGCTTATGATGAGTACAAAAAGGCGATAAATCCTGAAACTGGCATTGATGCAATCGGAGTTGAGACACTTCGCAACAATGCTGTTTACGACTTGCAGGGACGTCGCGTGCAGAACATAGGCAAGGGTGTGTACATCGTTGACGGAAAGAAAATAGTAAGATAAACGATAAACTTAATTTTGATAATATTGGCGTTTCGTGTGTCAGCTACATACGAAACGCCAATTATATTTATTATAAATTCATAAAAAGGCGCACCCTTTCAGAAATATTTAGTAAATTTGCACGTGTAATTTGCATCGTTGTGTGCAGTCGGCTCAGTATTATTGCTCTACGCACAGCTTGTAACGCATTTGAAAATAAAAAAACAGAAGATATAAATATGAACGTTTTAGAACTAAGTGAACAAGAGATTGTAAGAAGACAGAGTCTTCAGGAACTGCGCGATATGGGCATTGAACCGTATCCTGCAGCCGAATTTCCAACCAACGCCTTCTCGGAGGATATTAAGAACGACTTCAAGGACGAGGACGAAAAGCGTGAGGTGGTTATCGCCGGACGTATGATGAGCCGCCGCGTAATGGGTAAGGCGAGCTTCGTGGAGCTTCAGGACTCGAAGGGTCGTATCCAGGTGTACATCACACGCGACGATATCTGCCCAGAGGAGGATAAAACTCTCTATAACACAGTGTTCAAGCGTTTGCTCGACATCGGTGACTTCATCGGTATAAAGGGCTTCGTATTCCGCACACAGACTGGCGAAATCTCAGTACACGCTCAGTCGCTCACTCTGCTCTCTAAGAGCCTCAAGCCGCTGCCTATCGTGAAGTATAAGGACGGCGTGGCTTACGACAAGTTCGACGACCCTGAACTTCGTTTCCGTCAGCGTTACGTAGACCTCATCGTGAATGACGGTGTGAAGGACACATTCCTTCAGCGTGCAACAGTAGTGCGCACTATCCGTCGCGTGCTCGACGAGGCTGGCTACACAGAGGTGGAGACCCCGACGCTGCAGGCCATCGCTGGTGGTGCTTCGGCTCGTCCGTTCATCACCCATTTCAACGCGCTCAACATCGACATGTACATGCGTATCGCTACCGAGCTCTACCTAAAGCGTCTTATCGTGGGCGGTTTCGAGGGCGTTTACGAGATTGGTAAGAACTTCCGCAACGAGGGTATGGACCGCAACCACAACCCTGAGTTCACATGTATGGAGCTTTACGTGCAGTATAAGGACTACAACTGGATGATGTCGTTCACAGAGAAGCTGCTCGAGACTGTCTGCATCGCCGTGAACGGCTCTACAGAGCGCAAGGTAGGCGACAACGTCATCTCGTTCAAGGCACCTTACCGCCGTCTGCCTATCCTCGACGCAATCAAGGAGAAGACAGGTTTCGACTGCAACGGCAAGAGCGAGGAGGAGATCCGCGCATTCTGCCTCGAAAAGGGTCTGGAAGTTGACGAGACATTCGGCAAGGGCAAGCTCATCGACGAACTCTTCGGCGAGTTCTGCGAGGGTACATTCATACAGCCTACATTCATCACCGACTATCCCGTCGAGATGTCGCCGCTTACAAAGATGCACCGCTCAAAGCCGGGACTCACAGAGCGTTTCGAGCTTATGGTCAACGGCAAGGAGCTGGCTAATGCCTACTCGGAGCTTAACGACCCGCTCGATCAGGAGGAGCGTTTCAAGGAACAGATGCGTCTTGCCGACAAGGGCGACGACGAGGCGATGATTATCGACCAGGACTTCCTGCGTGCTCTCCAGTACGGTATGCCTCCTACATCAGGCATCGGCATCGGCATCGACCGCCTCGTTATGCTTATGACCGGTCAGACCACTATCCAGGAAGTGCTGTTCTTCCCGCAGATGAAGCCGGAGAAGAAGATTCCGCAGAGTTCTATCAAGGAGTGGGGCGAGATTGGTGTGTCTGAGGAATGGGCTTACGTGCTCCGCAAGGCAGGCTTCAACCTCATCTCTGACATCCGCGACGAGAAGGCTCAGGGCTTGCAGCAGAAGATTGGCGACATCAACAAGAAGTACAAGCTCGGCTACGAGAAGCCGTCGGTTAACGATATCCAGGCTTGGATTGACGCTGCTGCCAATGTTGCAGTTGTAACAGAGGAAGCTGAATAATAGATATATAAATGAAGGTGTGCCAAGACAGAAGTTCTTGCGTAGGCAAGCGGCAAAGCCCAAATTTCTTTTTAATCCCTTTTTGGCACACCCTCGTTTTCAATTCTTAACGATAACGGTAATAGGATAAATGTTTGATTGCGGAAAAATAGCAATTATTGGCGGAGGCAGTTGGGCAACTGCCATTGCCAAAATTGTGATAGGTCATACCCATCACATAGGGTGGTATATGCGACGCGACGACAGCATAGAGGAGTTCAAGCGCATAGGCCATAATCCTAATTATCTTACAAGTGTACACTTCAATACCAATGAGATATTCTTCTCCAGCGACATCAACCGCATCGTGGAGGCTTACGACACGCTTGTGTTCGTGGTGCCGTCGCCTTATCTGAAGAACCATCTCAAGAAGTTGAAGACTCGACTGCGCGATAAGTTCATCGTGACAGCTATTAAAGGTCTCGTTTCAGACGACAATATCGCCTGCTCTGAGTACTTCCATGAGGTGTATGACGTGCCTGAGGAGAACCTTGCGTGCATCGGCGGACCGTCGCACGCTGAGGAGGTGGCACTCGAACGCCTGTCTTATCTCACCATCGGTTGTTCCGACCAGGAGAAGGCGCAGGCTTTTGCCGACGTGCTCGACTCGGAGTTTATCAAGACAAAGACCTCGTCGGACGTTATCGGCATCGAGTATTCGTCGGTGCTGAAGAACGTCTACGCTATTGCCTCCGGCATCTGTAGCGGTTTGAAGTATGGCGACAACTTTCAGGCGGTACTCATATCGAACGCCGTTCAGGAGATGTCGCGTTTCCTCACCGCCATCAATCCTATTGAGCGCAATGTCTACGATTCGGTATACCTCGGCGACCTGCTCGTGACTGGCTACTCCAAGTTCTCGCGCAACCGCACCTTCGGCACTATGATCGGCAAGGGTTATAGCGTGAAGAGTGCGCAGATAGAAATGGAGATGATTGCCGAGGGATTCTTTGGCACAAAGTGTATGAAGGAGAAGAACCGACACATGCACGTGAATATGCCAATCCTCGATGCCGTATATAATATATTGTACGAGCGTATCAGTCCGCAGATAGAGATTAAGCTGCTGACCGACTCATTCCGATAAAACCAAATTTTCACAAATACACACAAAACAATGAAAAGCATCAGCTTAGACATTACAAAGGCTACACAGTTCCTTTCAGAAGGTGCTGTAAAGGCTTATGAATCACAGGTGGCTGCAGCTCAAGAGGCACTTGAGAACGGCACTTGTCCTGGTAACGACTTCCTCGGATGGCTTCACCTGCCGTCTTCAATCACACCCGAGTTCATCGCAGAGCTTCAGAGCGTAGCCAACACACTGCGCGAGAAGTGCGAGGTAGTAGTGGTTGCGGGTATCGGTGGCAGCTACCTCGGTGCTCGTGCCGTGATTGAGGCACTCGGCAACTCGTTCGCTTGGCTCGTACAGGACAAGAAGAATCCAACTGTCGTTTTCGCTGGCAACAATATCGGCGAGGATTATCTCGCTGAACTCACCGACTATCTCAAGGACAAGAAGTTCGGTGTAATCAATATCTCTAAGTCGGGCACAACTACCGAGACAGCCCTCGCTTTCCGTCTGCTCAAGAAGCAGTGTGAAAATCAGCGCGGCAAGGAAGAGGCAAAGGACGTAATCGTGGCTATCACCGATGCTCACAAGGGTGCTGCGCGTGCTGCTGCTACAAAGGAAGGCTACAAGACATTCGTAATTCCTGACAACGTAGGTGGTCGCTTCTCTGTACTCACTCCGGTTGGCTTGCTGCCTATTGCTGTTGCAGGCTTCGATATCAAGGCTCTCGTTGGCGGTGCTGCCGACATGGAGAAGGCTACTGGCAAGGACGTGCCGTTCGCAGAGAACCCTGCTGCTATATATGCTGCTGTGCGCAACGCTCTCTACGCTGAGGCTGGCAAGAAGATTGAGATTCTCGTAAACTTTCAGCCGAAACTTCACTACATGAGCGAGTGGTGGAAGCAGCTCTACGGCGAGTCGGAGGGTAAGGATGGTAAGGGTATCTTCCCTGCAGCTTGCGACTTCACTACCGATCTCCACTCTATGGGTCAGTGGATTCAGGAGGGCGAGCGCTCTATCTTTGAGACTGTCATCAGCATTGAGACACCTGAGAAGACTCTGCTCTTCCCACACGATGAGGAGAACCTCGACGGTCTTAACTTCCTCGCTGGCAAGCGCGTTGACGAGGTGAACAAGATGGCTGAGCTCGGCACTCGCTTGGCTCACGTAGACGGTGGCGTACCCAACATCCGTGTCTCAGTTCCGCAGCTCAACGAGTACTATCTTGGTCAGATTATCTACTTCTTCGAGATCGCTTGCGGCATCAGCGGCAACCTCCTCGCCGTTAATCCGTTCAACCAGCCGGGTGTAGAGGCTTACAAGAAGAACATGTTCGCTCTGCTCAACAAACCTGGCTATGAGGCTGAAAGCGCGGCTATCCAGAAGCGTCTTGCTGAGGAGAAGTAATGTCTATTCTTGAATAGAAATTATATCTTAATAATACAATGTGAAAAACGGACTGCAACGAATCTTTTTCGGCAGTCCGTTTTTGCTATCCATAGGAGGGTATGGCATTCTTGCCATACCCACGCACCCTTCCACGCACCCCTCATAAACCATCCATACAATAAAAAATGATTAAAGAAGCAATCAAACAATACCAGTCGTCTCATGGTTTTGATCATTTCGACCCGAAGTGTGTGCTCTTCGACATGGACGGCGTGCTCTACGACTCCATGCGCAATCATGCTGCGGCTTGGCAGGAGGCAATGGCGCAGTTCGACATCCACTTCACTGCTGCCGACTCTTATGCCACAGAAGGTGCGCGCGGTGTCGACACCATCCGCCACTTTGTGCGCAAGCAGCAGGGTAGGGAGATTGACGAGGCAGAGGCGCAGCGTATGTACGACGTCAAAGCCGACCTGTTCCATCGTATGCCGACTGCTGAGATATTCCCCGGCGTGCTCGATATCATGCAGAAGATTCAGTCGTCGGGTCTTACAATCGGCGTAGTGACTGGCAGCGGTCAGCGTCCGCTTATCAAGCGTTTACTGTCTGATTTCCAAGGCTTTCTCACCGAAGACCATATCGTGAGTGCTTACGATGTGCAGCGTGGCAAACCCAATCCCGATCCCTATCTAATAGGACTGCGCAAGACTGGCAATTACGAGCCCTGGCAGGGCATCGTCGTTGAGAATGCGCCGCTCGGCGTGCGTGCTGGTTCAGCCGCCAACATCTTCACAGTGGGCATCAATAGCGGTCCGCTGCCAGATTCTGCTCTCTCTGACAACGGAGCGAATGTTGTTCTTCAGCGCATGACCGAACTATGCGACTTGTGGGGCGAAATTCTCGCTGCCCGCAATTGATATAAAGTCAGCTGCATTAGCTTTCCGCTATGTGCAGCTGACTTTTTTTATAAAAAATGATAGGTCGCCTTAATTTTTCGCCTTTATAATTCTTATAATATATAAAGCACGCCGCAAACGGGCATGCACAATACGAAAATAACAAAGTATAAACAACTAAAAAACAAGAATTATGAAGCGAGTATTCAATCTTTTGGTAGTAGACGAGAGCGGAAGCATGGAGATTATCCGCAAGCAGGCATTGGTGGGCATCAACGAAACCCTTGAGACAATCCGCAAGATACACAAGGCGCATAGCGAACTTGAGCAGCGTGTGACGCTCATCACCTTCGACAGTACGCACAAAAAACTGTTTTATGACAACGTGGCTGCTGACGACGCGCGCAATCTCAGCATGCGCGATTATTGTCCGTGCGGTGGTACGCCGCTCTACGATGCTATTGGTATGGGCATCGCGAAAATCAACGCACAGGCTGCTGAGGGCGACAACGTGCTCGTCACTATCGTCACCGACGGCGAGGAGAACTGCAGCGAGGAGTACAGTTTGCGTATGATAAAGAACCTCATCGAGAAGCTGAAGAAGCAGGGATGGACGTTCACATTCATCGGCACAGACAACCTCGATGTGGAGGCAATAGCGGTTGATATGGGCATTGACAATCACCTCACTTTCCAGGAGGATGAGGAAGGTACGAAGGAGATGTTTGCCCGCGAAAACTTCTCGCGCGTACGTTATAGCGCTTGTCTGGCTAAGGGAGTGGAAATGCCGGAAGGTGGCTACTTTGATAAGAAAAAGAAGTAACGAGAGTTATTTCAGTTGAGAGTTGAAAATTTAGAGTTGAAAGTTATGATATGCAATGCGATTTATATATTGTAGCTAAAAGAGATTGCTGAAAAGGTAATCATAACTCTCAACTCTCAATTCTCAACTGGAGAAACTCTCAATTCTCAACTATTCCAGTACTTTCCAGAAGCTCTTAGGCAACCAGATGTTCTCCACATAGCTCGCTAACTCGAATAGCGGCGCAATATCCTCAGGCTCGAAGCCCGCGATGCCGCAGCCGATAGGCGTCACGAGGAACGTCAGTTCCGGGTGCTTCTTGGCATAAGCGATGAAGTCGTCCACGTACGGACGTATTGTTTCCGTACCACCCTGCATCGTAGGTATGGCATAACTCCTGCCCTGCATACCAACACCATTGCCCATCACGGCTCCGAAGCGCAGACGCGCAATGCGAGCAGCGCCACCGCCGTGCATTCCGGCGAGATTGCTGCCAAAAACAAACACTTGGTTTTCCTGCAAATCGTCAATCCATGAAGGAGTGACGCGTCCTTTATAGTTTTCTTTCATATGCCTATATCTATAGTTGCTGAATGCGGATGCGGACGTCGGGGCAGTGCTGTAAGATGCCTTGATTTCCCTCTGTAAACCATATTCGTTTGTCACGAAATAGCGCTTGAAGTATGGCACCACCACGTCGTGCATCATGCGATTGTATCGCTCCGTTACGGCAGGCTGACTGATGCCGAGTTGCGCTGCAATCTCCTTGCCCTTAAATCCCTCTACGAAAAGCATTTGCAGGATTATAGAGTTGCGACTGTCGCGTCCGTAGTAAGTGCGGCATATCTCGTCGATGGTGTTGCGGAACTCTTCTGCGAACTCGTCGTCGTGCACGTCGAATCTGAGGTGAGAGTTTCCCATACGCTCCTCCAGACTTTCTTTCTGCTGTTCCTTCTTCAGCCCTTTCAGCTTGTCGAGCACTAAGAAGCGGAACCCGTTCACCATCCAGGTCTTTAGCGACATCGTAGGCTTGCGGTCCTCCAGTTGGCGGAAGTCGTGCTTGATAAGCGCAAGGTAATACTCATGGGCGAGCGAGTAGAAGTCCATGCCAGGCTTGTACTGCAAGTCGTAGCAGCGGTCGTATATGCAGTATGCCACGCGGCAGTATCCGTAGAAGTATTCCTTCACAATATGCTCGTCGGCGTTGCGAAAACCCTCTAATATCTCATCGTCCGTGAGCTGCGCAACGTTCTTTTCTTCTTTTTTCATAGCCGTTTTTTGTTTCTTGTTAGGTTTTTATAGCGTAAAGTTACGAACAATAGACAGTTGAAGCAAGTTTTTTAGCGATATTTTTCCTGATTAACAAGTGTTTTCTTTAAGAAAAACATCAAATTATATTCACAAATACTCACAGATTGCGTTCGCGTCAGATTGGGTGGCGAACGCAAAAAAGGGGGCACGCACCTCTCTTTTCCCTCGTTCACCCCATCTCTTTTCTTCTTCATACTCCATACTTCTGTCATCCGCATCGACCGACGCGGATGCTCGTAACGACCGACGCGGATGCTCGTAACGACCGGCGCGGATGCTCGTATCGACCGACGCAGATGCTCGTATCGACCGACGCGGATGACTTTTGTTGATGTTTCGCAGTGTCAAACCTTTACTTTCGTGCTGCCAAATCGTTGTTTTCGCAGTGCCAAACAGTTGCTTTTGCGGTTCAAGACCTCCCTTTCCATATCTCACTCCCTCTTTTTCTTGCAATATCTTCCCCTGTTTTCCTCAATCAGCGGTGCTTTCCTGTTGTGTGCATCCTCTGGTTGCAGTCCTTAAAACAGTCTCTCGCGCCTATAATGATATAATGTGTACGTCCACAATGTGACGTTTTAATTGTAAACAACTGTTAAAACAGGCATAAATTTTCAACTTTTCTCTTCAAAAGTTTTGGTGGTTTACAAAAAAGCTATACCTTTGCATCCGCTTTCGAACAGCAACGGTGTCTCAAGCAAAC
>OLIS01000040.1_pt1 | contig 80186 bp, 64 predicted proteins | sample 1601351 | NCBI WGS metagenome assembly OLIS01 (sample SAMEA2452122, study PRJEB22498) | human gut metagenome | biome: human feces; feature: human gut; material: feces | place: Australia | collected 2012
TATTATTGCAGAAGATGTTGAGGGCGAGGCTCTTACAACACTTATCGTTAATAAGTTAAGAGGAACATTCAATGTTGTAGCTGTTAAAGCTCCTGGATACGGTGACAGACGTAAAGAGATGCTTAAGGATATCGCAATTCTTACAGGTGGTCAGGTTATTTCTGAGGAACTTGGACTTGAGCTTAAGGATACAACAATGGATATGCTTGGTAGAGCTAAATCTGTTAAGGTTCAGAAAGAAAACACAGTTATCGTTGATGGCGAAGGTGCTAAGGAAGATATTGATGCAAGAGTTGCACAGATTAAGGCACAGCTTGAGGAGACAACTTCTGAATTTGATAAAGAGAAATTACAGGAAAGACTTGCTAAGCTTGCAGGTGGTGTAGCTGTTATCAGAGTTGGTGCTGCAACAGAGACAGAGATGAAGGAAGCTAAGCTTCGTATGGAAGATGCTCTTAATGCAACAAGAGCTGCTGTTGAAGAAGGTGTAGTATCAGGTGGTGGTTCTGCTTACATCCATGCTTCTAAGAAGGTTGCAGAACTTGTTAAGACACTCAGTGGAGATGAGAAGATTGGTGCCCAGATTATCTTAAAGGCCCTTGAAGCTCCATTATTCCACATTGCATACAATGCTGGTCTTGAAGGTGCTGTTATCATCAATAAGGTAAGAGAGTCTGAAGTTGGTACAGGATTCGATGCATATAAGGAAGAATATGTCAACATGATAGATGCTGGTATCCTTGATCCGGCTAAGGTTACAAGAAGTGCATTACAGAATGCAACAAGCGTTGCTTCAACACTTCTTACAACAGAATCAGTTGTTGCTAATATTAAGGAAGATGCTCCAGCTATGCCAGCAGGTGGTGCAGGCATGGGCGGAATGATGTAATTCCACAATATAATTAAAACTTACAGCCCGGTGGGTAATTTCCCGCCGGGCATATTGCTTTAAAGAAAGGTTATTGAATTATGATAGAAGGAACAGTAGAGCAGATTGTTAAAGTTACCGCTCCTAAGATTTCGATTTTTTACAGAATAATACTTGTAATTGCATGTCTGCTCGCAGCGACAACAATTGTGCAGACAGGCTGGTTAGGTGTAATAGTTCTTGTTATATTTATATTCTTTACGGTGTTTGTATTTGAATATTATAACGCTGAATATGAATATTCATATGTTAACGGAAGCCTCACTATAGATAAGATTATGGCTAAGTCTGTGAGAAAGAATGTGGGAAGCTTTGATCTTACAAGAGCAACTCTGGTTGCGAAAGTAAACAGTCAGGAAGCTTTGGGTAAGGCAAGACAGCAGTTAAGGACATACAATTGTTCATCAGGAGTTGATGACCCTGAAGATATTGTAATATACACATATGACAATGACAGCAATGAGATGATAAGACTGTTTATGCTTCCGGATGATTCAATGAAAGAAGCAATTATAAGTGCTGTTGGTAACGGAGTTGCACATTTATAAAAAATGTTTGACTTTTAGTGGCAGTTTTGTTATATTCACTTGTAACATATTTATAAACTGACTAAGATGTCAGATACTTGTAGAAACATCCGGATTAATTTATTTATTCGGATTTTTTCTATATATTAAAACACAACAGAAAGCGAGGATTTTAGCAAAATGGGTAAAATTATTGGTGAAGGCATTACATTTGACGACGTACTTTTAGTTCCACAGTATTCAGAAGTAACACCTAATATGATTGACCTCTCAACACAGCTCACTAAGAATATTAAACTTAACATTCCTTTAATGAGTGCAGGTATGGACACAGTTACAGAACACAGAATGGCAATCGCAATGGCTAGACAGGGCGGTATTGGTATTATTCATAAGAATATGTCAGTAGAAGCTCAGGCAGAAGAAGTAGACAAGGTTAAGCGTTCAGAGAATGGTGTTATCACAGACCCATTTTTCTTACATCCAGATAATACATTACAGGAAGCTAATGACCTTATGGGTAAGTTCAGAATTTCCGGAGTACCTATCACAGATGATAATGGCAAGCTTGTTGGTATCATTACTAACAGAGACCTTAAGTTTGAGGAGCATTTTGAAAGACCAATCAAGGAGTGCATGACAAGCGAGAATCTTATCACTGCTCCTGTTGGAACTACTCTTGAAGAGGCTAAGAAGATATTAGGTAAGGCAAGAAAAGAGAAGCTTCCTATCGTTGATGATGATTATAAATTAAGAGGACTTATTACAATTAAGGATATAGAGAAGAGCGTTAAGTATCCGTCTTCAGCACATGATTCACAGGGCAGACTTTTAGCAGGTGCTGCTGTTGGTATCACAGCTAATGTTATGGACAGAGTCCAGGCACTTGTTAATTCAAGTGTTGACTGTATTGTAATTGATTCAGCTCATGGTCATTCTAAGAATATTATTACAACTCTTAAAGAGATTAAGTCAGCATTCCCTGATCTTCAGGTTATTGCCGGTAATATTGCAACAGGTGCAGCTGCAAAGGCTCTTTGTGAGGCTGGTGTAGATGCTGTTAAGGTTGGTATCGGACCTGGTTCTATCTGTACAACAAGAGTTGTTGCAGGTATTGGTGTACCACAGGTTACAGCCGTTATGGACGCTTACGCAGAGGCTAAGAAGTATGGTATTCCTGTAATTGCTGATGGTGGTATCAAGTATTCAGGAGATATCGTTAAGGCTATCGCAGCAGGTGGTAATGTCTGCATGTTAGGAAGCCTTCTTGCAGGTTGTGATGAGGCTCCTGGTACATTCGAGTTATTCCAGGGAAGAAAGTACAAGGTATACAGAGGAATGGGTTCTATCGCTGCCATGGAGAACGGAAGCAAGGACAGATATTTCCAGACTGGTGCCAAGAAGCTTGTTCCTGAGGGTGTTGAAGGACGTGTTGCTTATAAGGGTCTTGTTGAGGATACTATATTCCAGCTTATGGGCGGTCTTCGTTCAGGTATGGGATATTGTGGAGCACCTACTATCCCAGTACTTCAGGAAACAGCTCAGTTTATTAAGATGTCTTCAGCAGCTTTAAGAGAGAGTCATCCACATGATATTCATATCACTAAGGAAGCTCCTAACTATTCAGTGGAAGATAAGTAATTAATCATAGTATTCAACCCGGACAGATTGTTTTGTCCGGGTGTTTTTTTCATGATAAAATGTAATTTCTTATGAAATTATTGCTATTGAACAATGGTATGATGTATAATGGATTAAGTATTTATATATTAATGTGAATGAACAGGGTATATTTTGGGGCGCTAAATCAACGAGAAGGAGAAAAACTATGAAGGACAGAATACTCGGCAGATATATTGCAAAGAATCACTCAGATAACGTGTTCACTGACAGAGAGTTACAAGTCATAAAGCAGGGAGATACGGATACACTTGTTGAAACATTTCTGCATATGGACAATGATTATTACAAGACGCAGATGCAGTGTACATTGAAAAGTCTTGGAATGTTCATGGATGGTAATATTGAACTGAACCAGATAGATTACGAAAGAGAATATAAGGGTCAGTTTATTGGTTGTCAGGTTATGGATGGGGATATTGATGTGTTTCTTGGCATAGCTGGTGATAATGTCGAACTTTTGAAACTGGCATCGACATTTGCACAGGAAGATATTGAAGAATTTGATGAGGATGCTTATGATGCATTATGTGAACTTATTAATGTGATGAATGGTGCATATGCAACTAAACTTGGAGAAGCAGATATTGAAGTAACACTTCATCCGCCAGTGTTTTATAAAGATACAGAAGTTACGGCAGATACCGGTTTTTATGTTGTGACTTTCAATATTGAAGATAATGTATTTAAGATTTTAATGGCTGCTGATAATAAAATCCAGCTTTCAGCTTAATAAGGAGAATAGTTATGGCAAAAATTTTGATAGTAGATGATTCTAAGACGTCAAGAAAATTTTTAAGAAATATGCTTGAAGATGCAGGACATGAGATTGTATCAGAGGCAGTTAATGGGGTAGAAGGTGTAGAAAAATTCAGGTTGTATAAGCCTGATGTTGTTACAATGGATATTACAATGCCTGTTATGGATGGTATAGAAGCAGTAAGAGAGATTATTGAGATTGATCCAGGGGCAAAGGTTATTATGGTAACTGCCGCTGGTCAGAAGACTAATATGGTTGAGGCATTAAAGAGAGGTGCTGCTGATTTTATTCAGAAGCCATTTGATAGTGCTGTAATTATTAATACAATAGAAAAGGTTTTGGAAGACGAATAATGTATAATTACCGTATAGAGATAGAATACGATGGTGGAAGATATGATGGCTGGCAAAGACTGGGCAAGGATGCCAGCACGAATACTATAGAGAGCAGACTGTGTGAGATAATAACAAGAATGACAGGTGAGACAGTTGACATGTATGTCGGGTCAAGAACAGAAAAGGGTGTGCATGCACTTTGCCAGACAGCTAATTTTAAGCTTGAGAAGGAAGTTAAGGCACTTGATATTAAGAATTATCTTAACAGATATCTGCCAAGAGATATCGCGGTTATGTCTGTTTCACAGGTTGATGAAAGATTTCACAGCCAGCTTAATGCAAAGGCCAAGATATATGAGTACAGACTGGATACAGGTAATGTAGCTAATGTATTCAGAAGAAAATATGCGTATCATACATTCAGTATGCCGGATTTTGATGCCATGAGAAAGGCTGCCGGATATTTTGAAGGAAAACATGATTTTAAGGCATTTACTACGGCAAAGAAGAGCAAAAGCACAGAGAGGACTATTAAGAGGATAAATATTCAGTATGAAGGAACAAGAGCTTACATAAGGATTGAAGCTGATGATTTTCTTCATAATATGGCAAGATTTATGATTGGGATGCTGCTTGATGTAGGCAATGGCATTAAGAAGCCGGAAGATGTGAAGCGATGTCTTGATGGGGAGAACGTACAGATGTCATTACCTGCAGAGAGTTATGGGCTGTTTCTTGTAAAGGTGGTTTATTAGATATTGTAAAAGGTGGAGAATATGAAGACGATTATTGAACTTATTACTGATGAGATTAAAAATGTATTCGCTGAATGTGGATATGATGAGGCATATGCGAAAGTTACAGTTTCTAACAGACCTGACCTGTGCGAGTTTCAGTGTAACGGTGCTATGGCAGCAGCCAAAGCATATAAGAAAGCACCATTTATGATTGCTGATGAGGTAGTTGCAAAGTTAGCAGATAACAAGATGTTTTCTCAGATTGAGAGTGTTAAGCCTGGATTTATCAATATTAATATATGTGAAGATTACTTGGCGGGATATCTTAATGAGATGTCTGAAACAGAAAAGTTTGGATATGTTAATACTGATAAGGATAAGACTGTTATTGTAGATTATGGCGGAGCTAATGCTGCAAAGCCTCTTCATGTCGGACATTTACGTTCTGCAGTTATCGGAGAAAGCGTTAAGAGAATCAATACATTTGTTGGAAATAAAACTATAGGTGATGTTCATCTTGGAGACTGGGGTCTGCAGATGGGACTTATCATTGAAGAGTTAAGAGACAGAAAGCCAGAACTTCCGTATTTTGATGACAGTTTTACCGGTGAGTATCCAGCGGAAGCACCATTTACCATCTCTGAGCTTGAGGAGATTTATCCGGCAGCTTCTGCAAAGTCTAAGGAAGATGCTGCATTTGCAGAAAGAGCTCATGAAGCTACACTTAAGTTACAGAGCGGTGACAAGGCATGCCGTGCGATATGGCATCATATTATGAATGTTTCTAAGGCTGACCTTAAGAAGAATTATGATAATCTTAATGTACATTTTGATTTATGGAAAGGTGAATCAGATGCACAGCCATATATTGACGATATGGTTAATAAGATGATTGCAGACGGAATTGCTTATGAAAGTCAGGGCGCAACTGTTGTAGATATACAGCAGGAGGGTGATACTAAGGAGCTTCCACCATGCATCGTAAGAAAATCTGATGGTGCGGCACTTTATGCAACATCTGACCTTGCAACTATTGTTGAAAGAGAAAAGTTATATCATCCTGATACATATATTTATCTTGCTGATAAGAGGCAGGAACTTCATTTTACACAGGTATTCAGAACGGCTAAGAAGGCTGGGATTGTAGCGCCTGATGCAGATATGAGATTTGTGGGCTTTGGTACTATGAACGGTAAAGATGGTAAGCCATTCAAGACGCGTTCAGGTGGTGTTATGAGACTTGAGCATCTTATAGCTGATATTGATGAAGCTGTATATGAGAAAATTATGTCTAACAGAACTGTTGAAGAGACAGAAGCAAGAGATACAGCTAAGATAGTAGGACTTGCTGCATTAAAGTATGGAGATCTTTCTAATCAGGCATCAAAGGATTATGTGTTTGATATTGAGAGATTTTCATCATTTGAGGGTAATACAGGACCATATATTCTTTACACAATTGTAAGAATTAAGTCTATCCTTAACAAATATACAGAAAATGGTGGAAGCACAGATAACCTTAAAATTATGGCTGCTACAGAAGAAAGTGAGAAGAATCTTTCTTTATCACTTATTAAGTTTGCAGATATAATTGATGGAGCATATAAGGATAATGCACCACATAAGATATGTCAGTTTATATATGAGGTATCTAACGCATTTAACGGCTTTTATCATAACAATAAGATACTTTCAGAACCTGACGAGGCTAAGAAGGCAAGTTATATTGCACTTATCAGCCTTACTAAAAGCATTCTCGAGCAGTGTATTGATTTACTTGCGATTGAATGCCCTGACAGAATGTAAAGGAGAAATTTGATGAGTAAATTATTATCATTTGCAATACCATGTTACAACTCCGCAGAGTATATGGAACATTGTATTAATACAGTGCTTGCCGGTGGGGATGAAGTTGAGGTTATTATAGTTGATGATGGTTCAACAAAGGATAATACATATGAAATAGCCAAAAGATATGAAAAGGAATATCCAGATATTGTCAAGGCTGTACATCAGGAGAATGGTGGACATGGTGAGGCTGTAAATACAGGTCTTAAGCATGCAACAGGAAGGTTCTTTAAGGTTGTTGACAGTGATGACTGGGTAGATGGCAAAAGTTATAAAAGAATGCTTGCTACATTAAGAAGCTTTGAAGAGGGCAGTGAGCCGGATATGGTTATTGCAAACTATGTATATGAAAAGGTCGGAGCCAAGAGAAAGAAAGTTATCCACTATGAAAATGTATTTCCTGTAGAGCAGATGTTTACATGGGATGATATTAATATAGGCGATTTTAAGGTTGACCAGTATATTCTTATGCATACTGTTGTATATAGAACACAGCTTTTAAAGGATTGTGGATTAGAGCTTCCTAAGCATACATTTTATGTTGATAACATATTTGTGTTCGAGCCACTTCCGTATGTTAAGAATATGTATTACATAAATACTAATTTCTACAGATACTTTATTGGACGAGAAGATCAGTCTGTTAATGAGAGTGTTATGATTTCAAGAATTGACCAGCAGCTTTCTGTTAATAAGAGAATGATTGATTCGTTTCTTTCAGAAAATCCTAAGAATATTAACTGTAGAAAATATATGATTAACTATTTAAGAATTATGATGGAAGTATCGTCTATATTCTTAATTGTATCTGGAACAAAGGAACATATTGCGAAGAAGAAGGCACTCTGGCAGTATGCTAAGGATAAGGATGAAGTGCTTTACAAGAAGTTACGACACAGCCTTTTGGGCTGGTCTGTTAATATCCCTACATCTGCAGGAAGATGGATATCTAAGCAGGGATACAAGATAGCTAATAATATAATAGGTTTTAATTAAACAGATTTAGAAGGAGAAGAATATATGTCTATAATTGATGCATTCAGACTTGATGGAAAGGTTGCAGTAGTTACAGGTGCCAATACAGGTCTTGGACAGGGAATGTCCGTTGCACTTGCGCAGGCAGGTGCTAAGGTTGTAGGTGTTGCAAGAAGATCCTGCGAGGATACTAAGAAGCTTATTGAAGCTGATGGAGGAGAATTTGCTGAGGTTATAGCAGACCTTTCAGATATGTCAGCTATAGATGTTATTGTGAATGGTGCACTTGCAGCTTTTGGAAAGGTTGACATTCTTGTTAATAATGCAGGACTTATTAAGAGAAATGATGCTATTGATTTCACAGAAGATGAATGGGATAGTGTTATTCAGGTTAATCAGAAGATGGTATTCTTCTTAAGCCAGGCATTTGCAAAGCAGTATATTAAGCAGGGACATGGTGGCAAGATTATTAATATCAATTCCATGCTTTCATATCAGGGAGGCATAAGAGTTCCTTCTTATACAGCAAGTAAGAGTGCTGGTATGGGACTTACAAAAGCTATGTGTAATGAGTGGGCATGCCATAACATTAATGTTAATGCTATTGCACCAGGATATATGGCTACTAATAATACGGCACAGTTAAGGAGTGATTCTGACAGAAGTGAAGCTATTATAGACAGAATTCCGGCAGGACGCTGGGGAACTCCTGATGATATGAAGGGAGCCGTTGTGTTCCTTGCATCAGCTGCATCTGATTATGTTAATGGATTTACACTGGCTGTCGATGGCGGATGGCTTGCCAGATAATTGAGAGAATAATAATAAAAGGGCGTTTCAGCTTTAAATGATGTGTGCTCTCTGTACTGGTTTATTCAGTACAGAGAGCACACATCAAAAATGTTGAAATGCCCTTTTGGTATTTTTAGAAATTAATTTTACAAATATTTCTGTCGACATGAGATTTAATGTATGCTGGAACTGCCGCTTTTACATCTTCAGGCATATCCTTCTGATTCAACATGACAATCATTCGGCCTTTGTTAAATAACATGTAGTAACCAAATTTGTTGTAAACATTGGTAAACTGGTTCCATTCGTATGTGTATACAAGATTATGCTCCGGAATATCTGCCATAATAGCATTATTCATAAGAGTTATTGTACATGGGGCTTCTTCTGAAGGGTCTCTGTGTTTTAAATGATAATTAACGCTTGATCTGAACTGGTAACAAAATATATATATTGGATAAAACCAGCATACAGCGTAGAGAATCAGAAGAAAGCTTGAGTAATAGTGCATACATAAAAGTATAATTGATACCATTGCAGGTGTCCATGATAGTATAAGCTCAATTGGGTTTCTTAAAAATCTGTTCCAGAAAACAATTCTTGAATAATCTTTTCCAGAAGCTTTTAATGTTGTGTTGAATTTAATAATATCCATAATAATCCTCATTAATAATTGATATAAAGATATAATAACACCCTCACGAACATAAAACAATTAATTATCTGTAAATTAAAAATATACATAATCTTAGTTAATTGATTTGAAAAAACCAGTTTCCAAAAGACAAGGAATAGGCTATAATATTATCAGATTTATGTATTATCGGAGGGTTATTTTGAGCGGGAATAAGACAGTTAATCTGGAGCTATCACAGATTATACACATGCTGGAAGATAGTGGAACATTTGTAGAGGTTTCTAAGAACATTATTGAGCAGATTGTAGAAAATGTTCAGGCACAGAACGCAGTGATTATGCAGATAAGTGCAGATGGGAAGAGCATGCATTCTATAGTGGAAGCTGAAGATGTCATAGGTAGTAAGCTGGATACTGCTGATATTAAGGAGAACTGTTTATGCGCTGGAAAGCTTAAAAGGACAGCGCATGGTACGGCAACTGACGAGGAAAGAAAAATGCTTGCTTTATGCAGAGCGAACACATGCATATCAGTTCCTATAGCAATTAATAATGTCAAAGCTATGTATCTTTTTGTTATGGGCGATTCAGATGACTTTGGAAGAGATGAATCAGTAATTGAATATATAGAAGATGCTGCAATGATTATACATAGTATTGCGCAGAGCAAAGTTATCAATAACTCGTTGATATCATCTTATGATGTCTTGCAGAAGATTCTGGATAACATAGGTTCAGGAATTATTGTATGCAGTAAGAGTACGGGAAATATTCTCTTTGAAAATGATATGGCAAGCCATGTTTCTGAAGTTCGTGAGACAATAAGAGAATGTCTGGAGGAAGTATTCAAAAATTTCGATATATCAGGTCAGCTTGGAACACCAATGGAGCGGTATAATACAGAATCTGGCCTTTGGTTTGAAGTCAGATTTTCAGAACTGAAGTGGATTGATGGAAGTGATGTTGTTGTTGCAACAGCATCAGATATTACCCAGAAAAAGAAGAACCAGCAGAAGATTGAATATCAGGCACATAATGATTTTCTTACAGGTCTGTATAACCGTATGAAATGTGAAGTTGATTTAAGAAAGGTTATAAGAAGAACTGAAAAGGCTGGACTAAAAGGAGCGGTACTGTTTATTGATCTTGATGATTTCAAGCATATTAATGATGGACTTGGACATCAGTATGGGGATATCCTGTTGCAGCAGATAGCGGCAGGACTCACAGGTATTCCGGGACTCAGGGGACATTGCTACAGAATGGGTGGTGATGAATTTATAATTATTATTGGTCCGGAGCTATACGATGAACTTGGTAAAATGGTTGCTTATATAAAGACATTATTTAACAAACCGTGGTATCTTATGGAGACTGAGTATTTCTGCACTATGAGTATGGGTATTGCAGTGTTCCCTGATAACAGTGTTGATGTTCATGAAATAACAAGAATGGCAGATGTTGCAATGTATGAGGCAAAGAGGTCAGGAAAGAACGGCTATGCTTATTACAGCAGTGAGGTTGAGAATTCAACAGCCAAGAGGCTAGATATAGAGAATAATATGAGACAGGCAGTTTCTACAGGAATTGACGAATTCGTAGTATTCTATCAGCCTGTTGTAAATGTCAATACACAGATGTGTACTTCCTGTGAGGCACTTGTAAGATGGGACAGCAAGGCACTGGGATTTATGGGACCAGGTGAGTTTATACCGCTGGCAGAATATCTTGGACTTATTACTTCGATTGGTGACTATGTTCTAGAAGAGGCATGCAGAAGATGTAAGCTATGGAATGATAACGGACATCCGGATTTCTATATTAATGTGAATCTGTCGGTAGTGCAGCTTTTACAGAAGAATGTGGTTGAGAATATTAAAAGAATTCTTGATAAGACAGGTGTTAATCCTAAGAATATAGTACTTGAGATTACAGAATCATTTGCAATTAATGATATGCAGAGGGTTATGGATATTATTACAGGTCTTAAGAAGTTAGGACCTAGGATTGCACTTGATGATTTTGGTACAGGTTATTCTTCACTTAACTATATAAAGCAGCTTCCTCTTGATATCATTAAGGTTGATAAGACATTTATTGATGATATTATTGAAGATGATTATGCGCAGGCATTTGTTAAGCTTATAGTTGACCTTTCCAAGACAATCGGTACGAAGATTGTTGTTGAAGGTGTTGAACATAAGGAGCAGTTTGAACTGCTTAAAAGTCTTGGTGTGGATTATATACAGGGATATTATTTTGGAAAGCCTGTACCAGCCAATATTTTTGAAGAGAAAAACTTAGAGGGGAGATTGGGCGAATGAATATACTGATTAAAGAGGGCAGAGTGCTTGACCCTGCAAGTAAAACAGACAAAGTTATTGATGTGCTTATTAAGGACGGATTTATTGCTGCAGTGGAGGAGAATATTGATGAGTCACAGGCTGATGAAGTAATTGATGCATCAGGATGCATGGTTATGCCTGGACTGGTTGATCTTAATGCACATTTCAGGGAACCGGGACTTGAGCATAAGGAAACAATCAGAACAGGCTCAAGAGCGGCAGCTAGAGGCGGGTATACAACAGTCTGCATGATGCCTAACACGAAACCTGTAATTGATAATGTTGATATGCTGCAGTATGTAACAGATAAGGCAGAAGAGGTTACTGACATTAATCTGTATACAATAGCTGCCATGACAGCAGGTCAGGAGGGTGAGTATCTTACTGATTTTGAGGCACTTAAGGATGCAGGTGCTGTTGCAGTCAGTGACAATGGCGGAACTATTATGAATGCAAGAACTGCAAGGCAGGCTATGAGGCAGGCAGCAGAGGTTGACATTCCGGTATTTGCACATTGTGAAGATACTAACTTGGCTGCAAGAGGTGTTATGAATGCCGGAGAGAGAGCCAAGGAACTTGGTCTTTTCGGAATAATGGATGCCGTTGAGGATGTTATTGTTGCAAGAGATATTCTTCTTGCAAAGAATACAGGTGCAAAGCTGCATATAAGTCATGTGTCTAATAAGGAATCAGCATTTATTATAAAGATTGCCAAGGAACAGGGGATTCCAGTGACAGCAGAGGTTGCCCCACATCATTTCACACTGACAGAGGATGCGGTGAATGGGGATGATGCTAACTTTAAGATTAACCCTCCTTTAAGAAAGGCAGATGATGTAAAGGCTCTTAAAGAAGCGCTTGCATCAGGGGTTATTGATGTTATTGCAACAGACCATGCTCCACATCATCCTACTGAGAAGGAAAGACCTTTTGATGAAGCACCGTTTGGTGTAGTAGGTCTTGAAACAGCAGTTCCGGTTACTATTACTGAGCTTGTAAGAACAGGAGTACTTACTCCGTTACAGATGGTTGAGAAAATGAGCTATAATCCAGCTAAGATACTTGGAATTGACAGAGGAGTTCTTGCACCGGGAAAAGTTGCTGATATAACAGTTGTTAATCCTACAGAAGAGTATGATATTGACAGCAACAGATTTGCTTCAAAGGGAAAGAATACTCCATTTGAAGGAAAGCATGTGTATGGAAAGGTTTTATATACGCTTGTTAATGGAAGAGTTGTGTATTCAGACCATAATGGAACAGAAATTCTTATTGAAAGAGAAGTTCCAAAGTTGTAGAATAAAGTGATTTTGCGTATGAATTAAGGAGGCTAAAGTAGATTAATGATTAAGAAGCTTGTTGATAAGATTGTAGAGACTAATGCACCAATAGTTGTAGGACTTGATCCGATGATGAAGTATCTTCCAAAGCATCTTGCAGATGCTGCATTTGAGCAGTATGGTGAGACACTTGAGGGAGCAGCAGAGGCTATATGGCAGTATAACAAAGGTATTATAGATAATATATATGACATTGTTCCAGCTGTTAAACCACAGATAGCAATGTATGAGCAGTTTGGAATTGAAGGACTTAAGGCATTCAAGAAAACAGTTGATTATTGCCACGAAAAAGGCATGATTGTTATCGGTGATGTTAAGAGAGGTGATATTGGTTCAACTTCTGAGGCTTATGCGGTAGCACATCTCGGAAAGGTAAATGTTGGATCTAAGGCAATTACACCTTTTGACGAAGATTTTGCAACTGTTAATCCATATCTTGGCTCTGATGGAATCAATCCATTTATTAAGGTTTGTAATGAGCAGGACAGAGGTATATTTATACTTGTTAAGACTTCTAATCCTTCAAGCGGAGAATTCCAGGATCAGCTTATCAACGGAAGACCATTATACGAGTTAGTTGGTGAGAAGGTTAATGAGTGGGGAGCTTCAAGCATGGACGGAGATTACAGTAATGTAGGTGCGGTTGTTGGAGCTACTTACCCAGAGATGGGAAGAGTATTAAGAAAGGTTATGCCTAAGGCATATATTCTTGTGCCGGGATATGGCGCACAGGGCGGACAGGGAAAGGACCTTGTTGATTTCTTTAATCCTGACGGACTTGGAGCAATCGTAAACAGCTCAAGAGGAATTATTGCAGCATATACTAAGGAGCAGTATGCGAAGTTTGGTGAGAAGAATTTCGGAGAAGCTTCAAGACAGGCTGCTCTTGATATGATTGCTGATATCAACGGAGCACTTGGCAAGTAATTATACATATTTATACACAGTTTAATAATGGAGATTATTATGGCGTACAGAGAAAATGCGAAGATTCTTAAGGCAGATTGTCTTGCTGACGGAGTCTATGAGATATGGTTTGAAACAAAGGATATTGCTAAGACCGCTAAGGCAGGACAGTTTATATCAGTATATTCTAATGATGGTTCAAGAATGTTACCAAGACCTATCAGTATATGTAAGGTTGAGAATAATAATTTAAGAATTGTATTCAGAGTTGCCGGCAAGGGAACAGAAGAGTTTTCTAAGATGAAGGCAGGAGAATATCTTGATATTCAGGGACCTCTTGGCAATGGATATAATCTTGGAAAAATTGCTGCAGAGATTAAGGCAGAAGGCAGAAGCTTTGATAAGGCTATTCTTTTCGGTGGCGGAATAGGTATTCCTCCTATGCTTGAGCTTGCAAGAAGATTAGACTGCCACAAGAATGTTGTAGTTGGTTACAGAAACAGCCAGACTTTCCTTAAGGAAGATTTTGAAGCAGTTGCTGATACAGATGTGTATATTGCAACTGAAGATGGAAGCGTTGGAACAAAGGGAAATGTATTAGATGCTGTAAAACAGGAAAAGGTTGAGGCAGATGTTATATTTGCATGTGGACCAACTCCTATGCTTCGTGCAATTAAGGCATATGCACTTGAGAATGATATTCCGTGTTATGTTTCATTAGAAGAGAAGATGGCATGCGGAATTGGTGCATGTCTTGCATGTGTATGTAAATCAACTGGGATTGACGACCATTCTCAGGTTAAGAATAAGAGAGTGTGCAAGGAAGGTCCGGTATTTAATGTTAAGGAGGTAGAACTGTAATGAGCGATATTAATATGTCAGTCAATATTGCAGGAGTTGAATTAAAGAATCCTGTGACAGTTGCTTCCGGAACATTCGGATCAGGCATGGAGTATGGGGAATATGTTGACCTTAACAGACTTGGTGCGGTAACAACAAAGGGCGTTGCCAATATTCCATGGCCGGGCAATCCTACACCAAGAATTGCTGAGACTTACGGTGGAATGATGAATGCTATCGGATTACAGAATCCGGGACTTGATACATTTGTAAAAAGAGATATTCCATTTCTTAAACAGTACGATACTAAGATTATTGTTAATGTTTGTGGAAAATCTGAGGCAGATTATGTGGATGCTGTTGAAAAGCTTGGTGAACAGCCAGTTGACCTTCTTGAAATTAATATCTCATGCCCTAATGTCAAAGAGGGTGGAATTGCTTTCGGACAGGTTCCATCTTCTGCAGAGGCTATTACTAAGGCGGTTAAGAAGGTTGCAAAGCAGCCGGTTATTATGAAGTTAAGTCCTAATGTTACTGATATCACAGAGATGGCAAAGGCTGTAGAGGCAGGTGGTGCTGACGCAGTTTCGCTTATCAATACTCTTACAGGTATGAAGATTGATGTGAACAGAAGAACATTTGCAGTAGCTAACAAGACTGCGGGTGTATCAGGACCTGCTATTCATCCAATCGCAGTAAGAATGGTTTATCAGGTTGCCAATGCAATTAACCTTCCTATAATCGGAATGGGTGGAATCAGAACAGCAGAGGATGCACTTGAAATGATTATGGTTGGTGCAAGTGCAGTTGCTGTTGGAACAGCGAATTTTAATGATCCATATACAACTATTAAGGTTATTGATGGAATCAGGGAATATATGGAAAAGAATAATGTAGCAGATATTAAGGAGCTGATTGGTTGTGTCAGATAGAATACTTTTCTTAAGTAATGGTTCTATATGCTATGACTCAACAACTTACTTTATTGACTGTATAAGTGAAGAATTAAAAGCTATGGGCTGGGAAGTCATGCATATCAGATTAGATAAAGCCACACAGAAGGATAAGCTGTGTGTGCTGGCTGATGAGTATGACTCTCAGCCTTTTGATTATGTGTTTGATATTAATACAAAGCTGGACGCAGTATGTGATGATTCAGGAAGATACTGCTTTGACAGACTTGGAAAAGCGGTATGGCATTATATTCTTGACCATCCGTTCTATCATCATGACAGTCTCAAAGTGCCTTTAAAGAACATGAATGTAATATGTCTTGATGAGATGCATAAAAAGTTTATTGATGAAACCTATCCTCATATTAACAGCTGTATTGTTCTTCCGCTTGCTGCAAAGCAGGCAGAGAGCGGTCTGAAGCCATATGATATGCGTGAGAATGACCTGATATTCACAGCGTCTTATACTGACCCTGATATGGTGTATTTTAAGGCAAAGAAGCAGGATAGTGAAAATGTTGTTTTTTTTAATACATTTACACAAATACTGTTTGATAATCCGGAGCTTACGCAGGAGGAAGCCATAAGGAAGATATATCCGGGTATCAGCGGAACACAGACAGCAGAGAAGCTGCAGCAGAATTTCATGGCTGATGTTTATATTCAGGCGGCAATCAGGCAGGAGATTGTGGTTCAGCTTATAAGAAATCATGTGCCTGTGAAGCTATATGGACATAACTGGGATACTTTTCTTACGAAGGCAGAGGTTCTTATGAAAGAGGATTTGACATTCATTAAGGAGCATGTTGAGGACTGTGGCGAGGTGACATATGGCGAGCTTCCGGCTATATATAATAATGCAAGGCTTTCAATTAACCAGCTTCCATGGTTTAAGGCAGGAATACATGACAGGACGCCGCTTGCACTTATGAATGGCTGTGTGAGTATTACAGATGGAAGTACTTATATGCGCCGGGAGATTCCTATGGATTCAGGAGTTGAATATTATTCTCTTGATGAGCTGGATAATGTTGGAGAGAAGATTAAAAGCCTTGTGGCTGATGCGGCTTCTATGACGGATAAGGCGGCAAGAGGCGTTCAGTATGCAGAAGATATGTGGTCGTGGAAGCACTGGGCTGAGGAGTTTGAGGAGGCTGCCAAGGAATAATGAGAAGTGCTGAGGCGTGGCGCTTGAGACTGTTGGTGATCGCGGCGGTGGTGGCGCTTGAGTCTGCCGCAGAGATAACTATAATGTGGCGATCAGGCTGGCGCGTCCTATAAGATTGTTTTTTATAGAGGTTTTATAGGCTGTTTTCAGACAGAAAAAGTGTTTTCGGTGCGGAATTACCTATAAGGCTGGCACGAGGAAGCTTTTGATAGGTGGATTGAGAGATAAAATGGCTGGTTTAGCCAATAATTTGCTGAAATTGTCCTATAAGAACTCAATTAATGCGACTATCTATAGGTATCAGATGAAATTGCATGTATTTAATCATGTCACAGCCATTATGGGAATTAAAGACAGGGATAAATTCTAAAAAAGACATGACAGTCATTAAGATGATTGCCATGTCTTTTCGATTATAGTGTAATATTTATAATGTTGCTGCGATATCTTCTGCAATCTGTTCAGGAGTAAGGTGGTTGTTCTTTAATACTTCTGATGCATCGTATCTGTCGATAAATTCTTTCTTAATACCGAAGTTTAATACCTTCATATCAGAAGAACCATAGTATGCTGCAATCTTAGCTCCGAAGCCGCCTTCAAGGTAGCCGTCCTCAAGAGTTGCAACTACTGCGTGGTCTTTCTTTAATTCATTAAGAGTGTCTGCGTCAATACCTGAGATATAGTAAGGATTGATAACAGTTGCGTCAATTCCGTGTGAAGTCTTAAGAATATTAGCGGCTTTTACAGCAGTTTCATAGAAAGTTCCAAGCCCGAGGATAGCAACTCTGCTTCCTTTCTTAGTAATCTCGTAAGTGTCAAGCTTGCTGAAATCTTTAGTTACAGGTACACCTGTTGAAATCATGCTGCCGCCCGGAACTTTAATAGCAACAGGATACTCATTCTGTGTTAAAGACCAGTCAAGTATTGCAATATAATCTTCCTTGGTAACAGGTGCAAGATATATAAGTCCCGGAATGCTGTTGAGCATAGGGATATCCTGAAGTCCGAGATGTGTAACATCATTCATCCCGTACACAGAGCCTGCAAATACTGCAAAAGTTACTGCATTTCCGTTGATACATACATCCTGAGTAATCTGGTCATAGGCTCTCTGTATAAATGAGCTGTAAACGCCAAATACAGGCTTTCCGCCGTTAGCAGCGATACCGGAAGCTAATGCAACAGCAGTTTCCTCTGCGATACCAACATCAACAAACTGTTTTCCTGCTTTAGCTCTCATGTTAGCAGTAAATCCCATAACAGTAGGAGTTCCGGCTGTGATTGCAACAACACTCTTATCCTCGTCCATCTTCTTTAACAGATATTCTAAAGAAGCGTCAGAGAAATCAGGCTCTTCGTCCTTGAAAAGAGATTCACCGGTTGCGATATCAAAAGGCATATGCCAGTGCCATTTTTCTTTGTTCTGTTCAGCAGGTGCATAACCCTTGCCTTTAAGCGTATTAATGTGGACAACAACAGCTTTTTTAGTGTCTTTAACCTTTTCAAATGCTTCAATTAAAGAAGCAATATCATTACCCTTATCAACATAGATGTAATCAAGGTTCATTGCTTTGAAAAGGTTACATTCAGCCTGTCCATTTGTTTCACGAAGAAGCTTTAAGTTGGCATAAAGACCACCGTGATTCTCAGCAATAGACATGTCGTTATCGTTAGCAACGATAATCATGTTGCTATTTAATTCAGAAGCAAAATCAAGACCTTCCAAAGCCTCACCGCCGCTTAAAGAACCATCACCTATAACAGCAATTACATTGCCGTCTTCACCGTTTAAATCTCTTGCTTTGGCAAGACCGCAGGCAAGACTTATAGAAGTTGAAGTATGACCTACAGTAAAGAAATCATGTTCGCTTTCGTTCGGATTAGTGTATCCTGACACATCATCATAATGCTCCTCATAAAGATATGCATCTTTTCTTCCAGTGAGCATTTTGTGAGGATAGCACTGGTGTGATACATCAAATACGATTTTATCTTTAGGCGAATCAAATACATAATGCATGGAGATGATTGCTTCTACCATACCGAAGTTAGGACCAAAATGTCCGCCGTGTTTGCTGGCTCTTGTAAGAAGGGCGTGACGCATTTCTTCTGCAAGGACATTAAGCTGCATAATGTTTAATTTCTTCACATCAGCAGGACTGTTAATATTCTCAATATACATGTTTTCTGATACTCCTTATCTTATATTTTAATATATTTTATATAATAACACCTAAAGTCAGGTTTAGGTCAAGAGGGATGTGTTGGGAGTTTTATACTATTTGCTATAAGGAAATGATGATGCAAAAACAATCGGGTTGAAATTTAAAAATCTATCGGATTGAAAATACAAAAATAATCGGATTGGAAATCAAAAATCTGTCGGATTGAAATTGAAAAATTAATCGTATTGAATTATAATGATGAATATAAATATGTATATAGGTTAAGCTTAAACCAATAATATTAATGATATATAAGAATAGAATGGAGAGAATATGGAAAGAGAGGATTACAGACCAAGACTGATTGACAATATAATTGATAGTTATTTAGAGGCATTTGGTGCAGTATGTGTGGAGGGACCGAAGTGGTGTGGAAAAACCTGGACATCATCATATCATTGTAAAAGTGAAATTATGCTTGGCAATCCAGATGGTAATTTCCAGAATAGACAATTGGCGCAGATGAGTCCATCGCTGGTTTTGGAGGGAGAGACTCCAAGATTAATTGATGAATGGCAGGAAGTTCCTCAGTTATGGGATGCTGTCAGGTATAAGGTTGACCAAAGCGGTAATAAAGGGCAGTTTATATTGACAGGCTCTGCGACACCAAATCATAAAGGAATATTGCATAGCGGAGCTGGAAGAATTGCAAAATTGAGAATGAGACCAATGTCATTATTTGAAAGTGGAAATTCCAGTGGAGATATTTCTTTAAAAGATATATGTGAGGGTAGAATAGAACCTAAAATATCAGGTGAGGTTGACTTGAGAAAACTTATTGATTTCATTATAAGAGGAGGCTGGCCTGCTAATCAGGAGACAACATTAAAACAGGCGGCATATCTTCCTATACAGTACATCAGGGCTGTATTAGACGATGATGTTTATAGAATTGATAATGTAAAAAGAGATAAGCATAAAATGGAGCTGCTTCTTCGTTCACTTGCAAGAAATGAGGCAACAACTGTAACAAATAAGAAATTAAAAAATGACATTAAGGAAATAGATGATGAAGATATTGATGTGGAAACAGTTTCTGCTTATCTAGATGTTTTCCAAAGACTTTTCCTCACAGACAATCAGAAACCTTTTGAGGCTAAGCTTAGATCATCAATCCGTATTAAGCAGGCAGAAAAGAGACATTTGTCAGACCCATCATTAGCAGCCGCATTGTTAAATGCGACACCTGAAATGTTACTGAATGATTTAAATACATTGGGATTCTTATTCGAAGCATTGTGTGAAAGAGATTTGAAAATATATGCTGAGTCATTTGATGCAGAATTGTATCATTATCAGGATTATAATAACAATGAAATGGATGCAGTTATAGCAATGCCTGATGGAAAATGGTGTGGATTCGAAATCAAATTGGGTGCAAACCAAATAGATATGGCGGCAGAGAATCTTATAAAAATAAAAAATGAAATTAAAGCAAGTGGAGGAATTGCGCCAGATTCGTTATGTGTTATATGTGGATTATCTAATGCTGCATATCAAAGACCTGATGGAGTATTTGTTGTGCCGATTACAGCGTTAAGAAATTGATACTTGTACGATTGAAATTCCCTGATATCCATGATAAAATAACAAATGAGTAGATTTCAAAACAAAAGAGGGGTAAACCTGCAGAAATGCAGGGACACAAAGCTACAAGTCTAAGTTGATTCAGTGGTCTGGGGAGTATTGGATATATTGAAGATATAAGATGGTTGAGTTGCAGATGATGTCACGGAATGTGATGTTGTCTGCTTTTTTGTTTTTGGAGGAAAGAGATGATAATAAATATGTATACAAAGATAGGGATACCAGAAAATAACAGTTTAAAGAGCAAGATTGAAGAATTATATGAGTGGTGTGACAAGCGGGACAATGATGATGAGCTTGGAAAAACATATTTTAATGAACCAATAGATGAAGATAAATTAAATAAATGGGAGGAGGCAAATGGCGTAAAGATTCCAGAGACATATAAGGAATGGCTCAGATTTACAGAAAAATGTCTGATTGATGGATCGAGTGCAATGTTTTGGGGAACAGATGATTTCCATCATAATTTTATGCCAGATAATCTGACGGTTATAGGAGAAATGTCAGGAGATGGAGAAGTAGTATGCTTCTCCAATGATAATGGCGAATTCATGGGATATTATGAAGGTGATATTACATATAGAACAAATGATTTTTCTCAGGTTATTGACCAGATATTCGAAAGAAACAGTGCATGGGGTGGAATGTCTAAGGAAGCTATGGAATTATTTATGAAATTTTGTGAAGAAGAATAAAAGAAAAAGCAGAAATGGAACATGATGATTAACATATCATGGGTTCGGTATAAAGAGAAAAAATGTATGACAGCAATAATAGCTGCTTCATTAGCTGTAGCGTTGATATGGCATTAATTATTAATGTGCTTTAATAAAGAGATGCGGGGTAAAATTATGAATTATATATGACTATATTTCAGAAGAAAGAAAAAAAGAAATAGCAGATATGAATATTGTTGATACATATCAGCGTACAGGGTATTTAAAGATTCCGACAGGTAGAGTTGTTAAAAGTAAGGATGAGCATCTTTTGTTATGGAATAATTTAGCAGATACACTTTGCCTTAGGCAACAAATAGAAGAAACAAGTTCATCAGATATTGGAAAAGAAAGATATATATTCATATATGGTGATAAATATATGAATATAGAGATACCTGATGAGAATTGGATGGAAAAGGATGAATATCCCAATAATGATCCAGCGTTTAATATAAATACAGAAAAAATGAAACAATATAACACAATTGATTTAAGCTTTTTAAGGAACTGTGGATATAAAAATGAAATATGTAAGATGCTTTCAAAATATATACATAGTTCGGCTGCATGGTTTAGAATTATAAAAAATAAAATTTTTATTGATGATGAAATTATAGTGGAGGAATTCTGATTGAAGTATATAATTAATTTTATGAGTGTAAAAAGGGGAAATATATGGCAGCAATAATAGCAGTTGCATTAATTGTAGCATGGTTATTTATAGGAAATTATCTTCCAAAGATAATAAGGTATATTATAAGCGCTATATTAGATGTTGTTGCAATAGTGCTATTTATAATGAAACCAATGAGCCTTATTATAAGAATAATAATTATAGTTCTATTGGCTTTTATGGCAATCATATGGCTGGCAAAGTTTAACAGATTTAATGGTAATAAAAAGATAGAATGGGAACAATCAAGGGTAGACGGTATCATGTTTACAGTGGGGGTAATAATAATTACATTAATTATTGATTTGTTTTAATAGAAATAAAAAACGAGGTAAAATTATGGATTATATATATGATTATATTTCAGAAGAAAGAAAAAAAGAAATAGCAGATATGAATATTGTTGATACATATAATCGTACGGGATATTTAGACATTCCAGGGGATAAGGTTGTCAAAAGCAAAGATGAATATTTTTTATTTTGGTATAATTCACCGGATACACTTTGTCTCAGGCAGCAGATAGAAGAAACAGGCTCGTCTAGTATTGGAAAAAAAAGATATATGCTCATATATGGTGATAAATATATGGATATCGAGATACCTAATGAGAATTTTGGAACAGAATATGAATATCCTGATAATAATTCGGGATTTGACAAAAATACGGAAAAAATGAAACAATACAATACTATAGACTTAAGCTTTTTAAGAGATTGTGAATATAAAAATGATATATGTAATATGCTTTCGGAATACATACATGGTTCTGCTGTGTGGTTTAAAATTATGAAAAATAAAATTACTATTGACAATGAAATTATGGTGAAGGAGTTTTGAGCTTTGTTAATCGAGATTTAAAAGAAAATGAAAGAAGCGATTATGTGCTGGAATATCTCATATGTGATTAGAAATATAAAAATCGTGTTTTTAAGTTTGAAGGTGTAACTTTTGTTTTCCAAACGATTGGGGAGAGATATACATAAAGTTTTGATAAAAGGTGTGGAAACCTATTAATTCAGTGTTCGATGTAAATTTGGTATATTATTTTGGCACATATTCAAGATAATTGACAGTAACAAGACCTACTAATCAGGCAGGAAGAAGCCTTTTTAGTAGGTTTTATAAGTATAAAATGAATGTTCATTCCTCTGGAAAGCAGGAAAAAGACCTACTAAATTATGAGCTTGACAATGGTTAGTGGGGTTTAGGGATTTCCGGCTGCCAGATAATCAGGAAAAGGCATACATAGTATGTTGATATTCAGATTTTAATATGTATTTGTAATGTTCCAAAGACGCATTGAAACGGGAAAACATTTATGATAAAATAAAAATCAATATTGAATATGAAGCAGCACCGCCGGACAGCGGGGCTGAATAAGGAGGATATAATGGAGCAGTATAAGCAGGAATTTATAGATTTCATGGTAGAGAGCGATGTGTTAAAGTTTGGAGATTTTACTTTAAAGAGTGGAAGAAAGTCACCTTTCTTCATGAACGCAGGTGCGTATGTTACAGGAACACAGCTTGCAAGACTTGGTGAGTATTATGCAAAGGCTATTCATGAAACATATGGTGATGATTTTGATGTACTGTTCGGACCAGCATATAAGGGAATTCCAATCAGCGTAGTTACAGCAGTTGCATATGCAAAGCTTTACGGCAAGGAAGTAAGATACTGCTCAGACCGTAAGGAAGAGAAGGACCATGGTGCTGATAAGGGCGGATTTCTCGGAAGCAAGTTAAAGGATGGCGACAGAGTCATTATGATAGAAGATGTAACAACATCCGGTAAGTCGATGGAAGAGACAGTTCCTAAGGTAAGAGGGGCAGCAGATGTTACTATTGTAGGACTTATGGTTTCACTTAACCGTATGGAAGTAGGCCTTGGCGGAAAGGTGAGTGCGCTTGAGGAGATTAAGGAAAGATACGGTTTCCCAACAAGCGCAATTGTATCTATGGCAGATGTTGTAGAACACCTTTACAATAAAGAGTGTGAGGGTAAGGTAGTTATTGATGATGCACTAAAAGCAGCAATTGACAAGTATTACGCAGAATATGGTGTTAAGAACGCATAAAACTGATGTTAATGGAGGGTTAACTATGGAAGAGAATCTTTATAAGAAATTAAAGTCAGTAGGAGCTTCTAATCTTGTATTTGGTATCCTGATAATACTCTTTGGTATCGGTGCAGGTGTAATGATGATTATTAATGGTGCAAGACTTCTTGCACACAGATCAGATAGCTTATTCTAGTGAAGGGGAACTGCCTGGTGGGTTAATTATGCCTGCCGGGCAGATTTGTTATGAAAAAGAAACATTATGTAACGCTTATAAAATGGGCGCTTTTTGTTATATATATGATTCTGCTCTTTTATGTAGTCTTTTTCGCAGAAGGAATGGGAAGGGCAGAGATAGCCAGCGGTTACAAATACAATCTTACACTGTTCACGGAAATCAGGCGCTATTGGCGTTATCTTGGACATTTTGACTCGCTTGGCTGGATAGCATTTCTTAATATAATTGGAAATGTGCTGGCATTCATACCATTTGGAATATTCGTGCCGTGGCTTTCCAATGGCAGAATTAATGTTTTTGCTACATTTGCATATGGATTCGCACTGTCGCTTACAATAGAAACAGTACAGCTTATATGTAAGGTCGGCTGCTTTGATGTTGATGACCTTGTGCTTAATGTACTGGGAGCATTGTGCGGTTATGCGGTATATGCGATAGCATACAGAATAGTTAAAATGTTTAGTAAAAAGGACAGGTGAAAAAATGAAACTTTTTAATAAATACAAGTTCTCTGATAAAAGTCAGGCACTTGGGGGTTTGATATCGACTGCGATGGGAATACTGTCATTGCTTTCTTTTGGTTACGGAGTGTATCTGTCTTTTAAAGCAGCAGGAGAAGGCGGCTTAAGAGTAGGAAGTCTTGGAATATTAAGCCTTATACTTGCGGTAATCGGAACAGTAATCGGACTAATTAGCTTTAAGGAAGATAATAAATTTTATGGCTTATCAAGACTTGGCTCGATGATGTGCGGAATAATAGCAGTATTTATGATAGCAGTATTCTTAATGGGAATATAATCCTTATCAGGGCAGAAGGAGAAAGAAATTGTTTAATGATAATGTAGAAGAGCGTTACGCTCTTGCGATAGAAAGAATTAAAGAGATAGCAGAGGAACCGGGGCTTAAGAATGACGGTTATGCAGATTATTTCAAATGTATTGCCACATTTATCCTTAAGATGGATAAGCTTGCGGCTGACTTAAAAGCTGATGTTTTCAGAGATTATTCACTTGAAGAATATAAGAATCTGAATACAGGTCTGTATGAAGATGTAATTGGAAAGGCTTACGAGACAAGCTACGCTAATCCGGCATATGCAGCTTCAAAGTTAGGGCTATCAGAGGGAAGGCTTTTGTCATTCCTTTACGTTGAGATAAGAGGAATGATTGTGTATGCATATGAAGGCAGAATGGCAGAGATGACAGCACTTATGGAGCTTTTTGTTGAAGTGTACTGCATGTGTGCATCGACTGAGGAAGACTGTGGAAAGCCAGATTATAAGCAGATGAAAGAGTCTGTATACTGGTATGTTAGTGATTACAGTGATGACCTTATGGAGTACAGGGTAAGAGAGCTGTTAGACCCTGAACTTGATTTTGCAACTAAGATAATTATGGAGTCTGACCTTACAGATGTAAGATATCTGTACAGATTCGGTGAGTATGTCACAGACAATGAGATTAAGACAGCAGAGTATCTTAGTTCGCTCAGTGAAGAAGAAATCCAGAAGATGGCAGATACATTTACAGAAGGATACAGAATTGGATTCGAGCTTACAGGCAAGGATTTGTCTAAGAAGAAAACAGTTAATATAAGATACTGTCTGGGATTTGAAAGACTTGTGAGAGCTGAGATTAAGAACTTTGAAAAGCTTGGACTTAAGCCTACAATATACAGGGCAGCGGTCAACACGATTAATAAAAGACTTAACATTAAGGTTGGCTATTACGGAGCTAATCCTAACAAGCAGATGGATTTCGACCATCGTTTTGACAATGCACTTTATATGGATGGCGAATTTGTTGAGAGAAAGACAGGCGCATTAAAGCTTGCATATGAGAAGAACAAAGAGCTTGCAGCGGTGCATGGTGGACCTGCTGTTATGGAGGTGTTTGGTGAAGTGCCATTTGAGCCTCAGATTAAGAGCGAGGCATTAACGCTTGATACAAAGCAGCAGAAGCTTTCTGTGAAATACAGCAATGACGCAGGAAGCATTGTTAATGAGTATATCAAAGGCGAAGAGAGAAGCTTTACAATAATTGCTTATCCGATACCTGAGATTGGCGAGAATTTTGAGGAAATATTCGAGGGTACTGTTAAGATTAATACCCTTGATTATAACAAATATAAAGCTATCCAGCAGGCACTTATTGATGTACTTGATACAGCACAGTATGTTGAGGTTAAAGGAGCTAACGGAAACTGCACAGACATGAAGGTTTCTATTATGAAGATAACCGACCATAAGACGCAGACTGTATTTGAGAACTGTCTTGCGGACGTTAATATTCCGCTTGGAGAAGTATTTACATCGCCTGTGCTTAAGAAAACAACAGGTGTGCTTAATGTGAGCAGTGTATATCTTAATGATATTAAGTTTAACAATCTTACTGTATGGTTTGAGGACGGATTTGTTAAGGACTACACATGCACTAACTTTGATGATGAAGCTAAGAATAGAGAGCTTTTCAAGGCAAATGTGTTATATGACCATGAAACTTTACCGCTCGGAGAGTTTGCTATAGGAACTAACACTACAGCATATGTGTTTGCCAATAAGCATGATATTGTGTATAAGCTTCCGATTCTTATTGTTGAAAAGATGGGACCACATTTTGCAGTCGGTGACACATGCTATTCAAGGGCAGAAGATGTGTATGTAACTAATCCGGACGGCAAGGAGATTATCTCAAGGGATAATGAGGTTTCACTTCTTCGTAAGACGGAGCCGGACAAGGCTTATTATAACTGTCACACCGATATTACCATTCCGTATGATGAGATTGGTAATATTACTGTTGTGGCAGAGGATGGAACAAGAACAGACTTGATTAAGAACGGCAGATTCGTGCTTGATGGCACGCTTGCACTTAATGATGCATTTTTAACAGAATCATAAATATATAATTGTAAGCTGTAAACAGGCTTTATCTTGACGCAAAGTTTAAAACAAAGTACAATGATAATTAGTGTTTTCACTAATTTTAATATTATATCTATCGGACATAGGAGGTTAATATGGCTTTAGTAGGAATTGTTATGGGAAGTGACTCTGATATGCCTGTTATGGCAAAGGCAGCAGACATTCTTGAACAGTTAGGAATTTCGTATGAGATGACAATTATATCAGCACACAGAGAGCCTGACGTATTCTTTGAATACGCTAAGAGTGCAGAGGAGAAGGGATTTAAGGTTATTATTGCAGGTGCAGGTATGGCAGCACATCTTCCGGGTATGTGTGCAGCTATTTTCCCAATGCCTGTTATTGGTATTCCAATGCACACAACATCACTAGGCGGTAGAGATTCATTATATTCAATAGTACAGATGCCTACAGGTATTCCGGTTGCAACTGTTGCTATTAACGGCAGTGCCAATGCAGGTATTCTTGCAGCCAAGATTCTTGCAACATCTGATGCAGCACTTCTTGAAAGACTTAAGGATTATACTAAGAATCTTAAGGAAAGTGTTCAGAAGAAGGATGCCAGACTTCAGGAAGTCGGCTATAAGAATTATTAATTAGTAACTGAATAGTTACATTAACTTACATTTATCATAATATTGAAGGAGAAAGAATCATGGATTACAAGAAATCTGGAGTTGATATTGAAGCAGGTTATAAGTCAGTTGAGTTAATGAAAGAGGCTGTTAAGTCTACTATGAGAGAAGAAGTGTTAGGCGGAATCGGCGGATTCTCAGGAGCATTTTCACTCGCTAAGATTAAGGAGATGGAAGAGCCTGTATTACTTTCAGGAACTGACGGATGTGGAACTAAGGTTAAGTTAGCTTTCATTATGGACAAGCATGATACTATCGGTATTGATGCAGTTGCTATGTGTGTTAACGATGTTGTATGTGCTGGTGGAGAGCCGCTCTTCTTCCTTGATTACATCGCATGCGGCAAGAATTATCCAGAAAAGATTGCTACTATCGTTGGCGGCGTTGCAGAGGGCTGCAGACAGTCTGAATGTGCACTTATCGGTGGTGAGACAGCAGAGCATCCGGGACTTATGCCACAGGATGAATATGACCTTGCAGGATTTGCTGTAGGTGTTGTTGATAAGAAGGACCTTATCACAGGCGAGAACATCAAGTCAGGTGATACTCTTATCGGTATTGCTTCAAGCGGTGTACACAGCAATGGATTCTCACTTGTAAGAAGTGTATTTACAATGACAGAGGAATCTCTTAATACATATTACGATTCACTTGGAAAGACATTAGGAGAGGCATTACTTGCTCCAACTAAGATATATGTTAAGACAATGAAGGAAATCAAGAAGGTAGGCGTTAAGGTTAAGGGCTGCAGCCATATCACAGGTGGTGGTTTCTATGAAAATGTACCTAGAATGCTTCCAGACGGTGTTAAGGCAGTAATTAAGAAGGACAGCTACGAAGTACCACCAATCTTTAAGATGCTTGCAGAAGATGGCAATATCGAAGAGCATATGATGTATAATACATTTAACATGGGTATCGGTCTTGTACTTGCTGTTGATCCTGCTGATGTTGATACAGTTATGGCAGCAGTTAAGTCTGCAGGCGAGACTCCATATGTTATCGGAAGTATTGAAGCTGGCGAGAAGGGAGTTACTTTATGCTAAGAGTTGCAGTTATGGTTTCCGGAGGCGGAACTAATCTTCAGGCTATTATCGATGCTGTTAAGGATGGAACAATCACTAACACAGAGCTTGTAGCAGTTATAAGCAATAATGCCGGAGCATATGCACTCACAAGAGCTAAGGATAACAATATTCCAGCATATTGCATATCACCTAAGGATTATGAAAGCAGAGATGCATTTAACGATGCGCTGCTTGATAAAGTGAATGAGCTTAATGTTGACCTTATAGTACTCGCAGGATTCCTTGTAAGAATCCCAGAGAAAATGGTTCATCAGTACAGCCACAGAATTATTAATATTCATCCATCACTTATACCTTCATTCTGCGGAGTTGGTTTCTATGGACTCAAGGTTCATGAAGCAGCTCTGGCAAAGGGTGTTAAGGTATCAGGTGCAACTGTGCATTATGTAGATGAAGGAATGGATACAGGAGAGATTATTTTCCAGAAGGCAGTTGATGTACTTGATGGTGATACTCCTGAAACTCTTCAGAGAAGAATTATGGAGCAGGCTGAATGGAAGCTTCTTCCTAAGGCAATTAACAAGATTGCCAATGAACATGTTAATTAATGATTACTGACTAAGTATATAGATAACAATATGCGGAGGAATTAAGATGAAAGTATTAGTTGTAGGCAGCGGCGGAAGAGAACATGCAATATGCTGGAAGTTAAGCAAGAGTCCTAAGGTTGACAAGATATACTGTGCACCGGGTAATGCGGGAATTGCAGAGCTTGCAGAGTGTGTTGATATTAAGGCAATGGAGTTTGAGAAGCTTGTAGCATTTGCTAAGGAAAACAGCATTGATCTTACTGTTATCGGTATGGACGACCCACTTGTCGGCGGTGTCGTTGATGTATTCGAGGCAGAGGGCTTAAGAGTATTCGGACCGAGAAAGAATGCAGCTATTCTTGAAGGATCTAAGGCATTTTCTAAGGACCTTATGAAGAAATACAATATTCCAACAGCAGCTTATGAAACATTTACATCAGCAGAAGAGGCCAAGAAGTACCTTGGGACTGCTGAGTATCCTATCGTTCTTAAGGCTGACGGACTTGCACTTGGCAAAGGCGTTCTTATATGTGAGAATAAAGAGGATGCACTTGCAGGTGTTGATGAGCTTATGCTTGATAAGAAATTCGGAACAGCAGGTGATACAATTGTCATTGAGGAATTCATGACAGGCCGTGAGGTTTCAGTACTTTCATTTGTTGATGGTAATACAATTAAGATTATGTCATCAGCTCAGGATCATAAGAGAGCTAAGGATGGTGACCAGGGTCTTAACACAGGCGGAATGGGTAACTTCTCACCATCACCTTTCTACACTAAGGAAGTTGATGAGTTCTGTAAGAAATACATTTATCAGGCAACTGTTGATGCAATGAAGAGTGAGGGCAGACCATTTAAGGGAGTTATCTTCTTTGGACTTATGCTTACTCCAAAGGGACCAAAGGTTCTTGAGTACAATGCAAGATTTGGTGATCCTGAGGCACAGGTTGTTCTTCCTAGAATGAAGAATGATATTGTTGATGTATTTGAGGCTTGTATTGATGGAACTCTTGATAAGGTTGACCTTCAGTTTGAAGATAACGCATGTGTATGTGTAATTCTCGCATCTGACGGATATCCACTCGCATATGAGAAGGGCTTCGAGATTAAGGGAATGGAAAACTTCAAGGGTAAGGATGATTATTTCTTATTCCATGCAGGTTCTAAATTCAACGAAGAAGGCAAGGTTGTAACTAACGGAGGACGAGTTCTCGGTGTTACAGCACTTGGCAAGGACCTTAAGGAAGCAAGAGCCAAGGCTTATGAAGCTACTGAATGGGTAGATTTCGATAACAAATATATGAGACATGATATTGGTAAGGCAATTGATGAAGCTTAATTAGTAACTGTTAAGAGTCAGGCAAAATGCGAAGCATTTTCGATACTGGCGGAAAATAGTTAGTATTAAAGAAAATGAGGGCAGATGGCTGGAGAATACCGGTTATCTGCCTTAGTGTGTAAATGAGGAGACAACTATGAAAATAACACCAGTTAAGGGTACTAATGATTATCTTCCTAATGAGGTTGAAATCAGAGATTACCTTCAGAATGAGATATTAAAGGTATATGTTGCTAATGGATTTGAACACATTACAACACCTATTATTGAGGATATTGAGAATCTTGATAAGAGTGATGGTGGTGAGAACTTAAATCTTATATTCAAGATTATGAAGAGAGGCGATAAGCTTGAGAAGGCTGTAAGTTCACTTCAGGAAAATCCTAAGACAGGAACAGCCTGTGAGAATGAAATTGCTGATATGGGATTAAGATATGACCTTACACTTCCGCTCAGCCGTTACTTTGCTAACAACAAGGACAAGCTCACTCTTCCTATGAAATGTATTCAGATGGACAGAGTGTACAGAGCTGAAAGACCACAGAAGGGCAGACTTCGTGAGTTTGTTCAGTGTGATATTGATATTATTGGTTCTGATTCTACAGATTCAGAGGTTGAACTTATTCTTACAACAACCAAGGCCCTTAAGGCTATTGGCATGAAGAATTTCAAGGTTAAGATTAACGACAGAAGACTTCTCCGTTCATTCCTTCAGAATTGTGGATTTGCAGAGGAGCAGCTTGACAGTGTGTGCATTACATTTGACAAGATGGATAAGGTCGGACTTGATGGTGTTAAGGCTGAGCTTACAGATAAGGGCTTTGATGCTGCTGCAATTGAGAAGTTTATCGGATTCTTTGGAAGTGTTTCAAGTGCACAGGAGATAAGCCTTGAAAGTGTTGAGGCAATTCTTGAAGATAAAGCTCCGGCAGAGAGTGTAAGAGGAATCATTAATACAGTAAATGAGCTTTCAGACGGTCAGTTTGATGTTGTATTTGACCTTTCTTTAGTAAGAGGTCAGGGTTACTATACAGGAACTGTATTTGAAGTTGAAAGCATTGATTTCAAGGGTGCTATCGCAGGCGGTGGAAGATATGATAATCTTATAGGAAAGTTCATAGGACAGCAGGTAAGCGCTGTTGGATTCTCAATCGGATTCGAGAGAATTTTCTCAATCCTTATGCAGAATGGCGTTGAGACTAAGGCATCAGCAGACAAGATTGCCGTTATGTATGACGAGGGACAGATTAAGGAAGCTTATGCAATAGCAGAAAAATACAGAGCAGACGGCAAGGTATGTTCATTATATGTAAAGCCTAAGAAGATGGGTAAGTTCCTCGGAAAGCTTGAGGAACGTGGATATAAAGGATTTGTCAATGTCAGCAATGGGGACGAGATAAGCTTGTTCTAGTGAGTTTTATGGCGCAGCCTTTTTAAGGGCTGCGCTTATTGCTTCTATAAAGACGGAATATGTATATCTGTTGGCTGAATCATAGGTTATGTTGGTTGTGCCGGCTTCCATGACTTTAGCAGCAACTTCATCAAATGAAGTCGCCAGTTTAGGATACATAGTTGTGATTGATTCAGAAAGATTAACAAGTTCAATGCTGTTAATGTTAGAGGAATCAACTGTGACCTGGATATCAACGGGGTTGCCGTCTAACAGAATAGAGGCGGTATATACTCCGGGGCAGAATTTAGGAGCATCGGCATTATCAAGGGGTGTTTCAATATTAGAAGAAGCAGAAGCATTTACAGTGCTGCTCTTGGGTTTAGTAGTATTCCTGGAATCATCAGAACCATTGCTGCCAAGACGGATAACAGCGAATATAACAAAAGCTATTACAATAGCAGCGATAACCACTCCAATAAGGAGCTTTTTAAATGGAATAACAACAATTTTAGTCTGTCTCATCACAAAGAAACCTGCCCTTCATATTCATTATTACAAAATATATGGTATGGAGTGAGAGATTATGATTAAAATATAAAATGTGTTATACTATTAAAAATGTTTTAAGGGGAGTAACATATGTCATTACAATTAATTCTAGGCAGCTCTGGTGTGGGGAAATCGCACTATCTGTATACACATATAATTGATGAGTCAATGAAGAATCCGGACAGGAATTATATAGTTGTTGTGCCGGAGCAGTACACTATGGCAATTCAGAAAAGACTGGTATCCATGCATCCAAGAAAAGGAATACTTAATATAGATGTTGTGAGTTTTGAAAGACTTGCATATAAGGTATTTGAGGAAGTTGGTGAGGACAATCTTGAAGTCCTTGACGATACAGGAAAGAATCTGATTATTAAAAGAGTTTTGGAACAGAACAAGGACAGATTAAAATATTTTGGAAGTAATCTGTCTAATACAGGATTTGTGTCAGAGATGAAGTCTGTTATATCGGAGATGCTTCAGTATGATATCAAGCCGGATGTTATGAAGGATGCGGCAGGTGCAGCATACAGTGATTCAGAGGGAAGTGCAGCACTTCAGTATAAGCTTGATGATATCGTTCTTGTATACAATGCGTTTGCAGAGTACATAGACAAGAATTATATAACTAAAGAAGAAATACTGGATAAATTATGCAGCAAGGTTACAGAGTCAGAGCGAATAAAGAATTGCGAGATAGTATTTGACGGATTCACAGGCTTTACTCCGGTTCAGTACAATTTAATGACAATTCTTTTATCAATGTGTCCGAAGATATATGTTTCTCTGACAATTGATGCATCTGAGCGTGAAAATTCAGTAAGAGGCAGGGAAGAACTTTTTTTCATGAGTAAGGACTGCGTATCAAAGCTTTATAAGATATGTGATGAAGAACATGTGAAAGTCCTTGAACCTGTGTATATTGCAGGAAAAGCAGTACCGGGAAAGAATGTAATTGTAAATGTTAATTCAAGATTTAAGAATTCAGAAGAACTGGATTTCCTGGAACAGAATCTTTTCAGAAACAATTCGGGAAGATTTAACCAGAAGACTGACAACATAGTTATATATGAGGGAGCTGTTGCCAAGGAAGAATTAACATTTGCAGCAGGAGAAATAATAAGACTTACAAGACTGTGTGGATACAGATATAACGAGATTGCGATAGTTACTGCGGACATGGATGGCTACGGCAAACTGGCGGCTAATATATTAAAGCAGAACGATATACCATATTTCTTAGATTACAAGCGCCATGTGACGGACAATCCATTCATTGCGGCAATTAACGGTGCACTTGGAATAATAGAGAATAATTACAGCTATGACAGCATATTAGGATTCCTAAGAACCGGAATGAGCGGAATGGAGCGCGAAGATATTGATCTGTTAGACAATTACTGTGTTGCAGTTGGAATCAGAGGCAGGGGAAAATGGCATGAACCATGGATAAGAAAGTTCAGGGGAACAGTCAATAATACTGACCTTGAGAAGCTTAATTCACTAAGAACAATGATAACGGATATGTTGGATCCATTGGAAGAAGTGCTTAAGTCAAAGGAATCTGATGTTGCAGATATGGTAAAGGCTCTTTACGAATTTCTTGTGCGTGAAGATATGGAGCAGAAGGTAAGTGTGCTTAATGACAGCGAGTACACTGGTGATGAATATGCGCAGTTATATAAGAAAGTTATAGAAGTATTAGATAAAATGTATGCCCTTCTTGGAAGCGAGAAGGTTGGTATTAAAGAATTTAACAAGATACTCGCGTCAGGATTTCAGGAGATTAAGATAGGACTTATTCCGCAGACCAACGACTGCGTTGTTATCGGAGATATAGAAAGAACCCGTCTTGACAATATCAAGGTCATGTTCTTTGTCGGAATTAATGACGGCAATGTACCTAAGAAGGCTGATTCAAGAAGCGTTCTGTCAGAAAGCGACAGGGAGTATCTTGAGGATAAGGGAATAGTTATGTCAGCTTCCGTGAGGGAGAAAGCATTTACGCAGAGATTCTATTTGTATCTTATTATGACAAAGAGTGCGGAGAAGCTTTACATGTCATATGCGGTAAAAAACAGCGAGGGTGCGGCGCTGATGCCTTCATATATTATAAGAAGCATGAGAAAAATGTTTTCACATTGCCTTAAGTTATCTTACAAAGACACGGCACAGCAGAATTCTTATGTAACAATACCGCAGGCGGCTAACAGCTTTGATAATACTGAAATTGCTGCAAATGTAGATGAGGATATTATTGATTCACTTACTGGCGGCAGGCTTGTCGGAAGCGTCACATCTTTTGAGAACTTTGCAGAGTGTCCGCTGAGGTATTACTTAAGGTATGGAGTTGATTTAAAGGAAAGGGAAGAATTCACATTTTCACCAGTAAACTTTGGCGTCGTGCTGCATGCGGTTATCCGTGAGGTGTGCGACGAAATCAAGAAAAACGGTGAGTCGTACTATCTGATATCAGATGAGAAGCGCCGCGAGATGGTAAAAAGAAGTGTCGCTGCAATTACTGACATATACCAGAACAGTATCCTTAAGGATTCAAGCCGTAATTCATTCATGATTAAGCGGATGGAAGACCTTGCAGACCGCACTGTATGGGCGATGGGTGAACAGTTAAAATGTGGTGATTTCGTGCCATTTGTATTCGAGCATAAGTTTAATATGGAAGTCGGAGACGGAGACAGAAAGCAGCTTATGAGCGGAACAATTGACCGCGTTGACATATGCGAAAACGGCACAGATGTATATGTAAGAATTATCGATTACAAGACAGGAAAGAAGGATTTCAACATAGTAAAGACCTACTACGGAATTGATATCCAGCTTATGGTATACATGGAAGCGGCAATGAAGCTTGTGGCAAAGATGCGTCCGGGTAAAAAAGTGATTCCTGCCGGAGTGTTCTACTATAACATAAGTGATCCGATTGTATCTGCGACAACAGAGAGTGCAGAAGAGATAGAGGATAAGATTAAGGGTGAACTGCGTCTTAAAGGAATGGTTAATTCGGATAAGGATATTGCCGAGAAGATGGACAATACAGAGGGTACATCACTTAATATTCCGGTTAGCAGAAAGGCTGACGGCGGATTTGACTCACGAAGAAGCAAGGTGATGAACACAGAGCAGTTTAACATGCTTGGAAGATTTGTTGATGCAAGGACGGTTGATACTGCGGACAGAATTGCAGGCGGTGATATAAGGAGAAGTCCTTATAAAGACGGACAGTTTTCAAGCTGTGACAGATGTCCTTATGGGGCAGTGTGCGGATTTTCTGTGGATTTGCCAGGCTGCAATTATAGAAAATTAAAGAAATTCGATGATGAAGTATTATGGAATAATATAAAGGAAGGGGTTGATGAGAATGGAAAGAAAATGGACACCGGCGCAGAAGAGCGCGATTAATACAAGAGACTGTAATGTGCTGGTTTCAGCAGCTGCCGGTTCAGGTAAGACCGCTGTTCTGGTAGAGCGAATTATTTCCATGATTACAGACCCTGACAAGAATATAGATATAGACAGGCTGGTTGTTGTTACATTTACAAAGGCGGCTGCAGCCCAGATGAAAGATAAGATAAGAAAAGCACTTGATTCAATGCTTGACGAGAATCCGGGGGATGTGAACCTTTTAAGACAGATAACACTGCTTAACAACGCACAGATAACAACGATAGACAGTTTCTGTCTATGGATAATCAGAAATCATTTTCCAGAGGTTAATCTGGACCCGGGGTTCAGGATAATGGACGAGGGTGAGAAGAAGCTTATTGAAAATGATGTGTTGGAAGATGTGCTTGAGGAATTCTATGCCGAAGCAGATGAAGAATTCTTTAATCTTGTTGACGCATTTGGCATGGGACGGGACGATTCAGGGCTTGTGAGCATTATAGATAAAATATACCGTTTTTCAAGAAGCAATCCGTGGATTGATGAGTGGTTTGACGAGTGCATGTTAGTTTATGATGATGAGACTTACGATAATCCTGCAATTAAGGAGCTGTATGATTCAATTAAAAATGCACTTCTTGATTACCGTGATAAATATAACAGATTAGTAGATATCTGTTCTGAGCCGACAGGACCAGCAGCATATACAGGTGCTTTGCAGTCTGACCTGCTTGGAATTAATGAGATGATTAATTCACAGGATTTTGGAGAGCTTGGCAGAAGAATAAGAATATTTTCATTTGAAGCCCTGTCAAGAAAGAAGGATGCAGGAGTAGACCCGGATATTAAGGAATATGTTAAGGGTCAGCGAAAGTTGTTTAAAGATTACATAGGACGGCTTAATGATAAGATATTCTTGAAAGATGATGAGGGAATATTTGCAGACATGCAGGGGGCAGGCATCCAGATACGGACTTTACTTAAAGTGGCAAAGGTGTATGCCAAGCGTGTTTCGGAGGTGAAGCGAGAGAAGGGTATAATTGATTTTAATGATATGGAACATCTTGCTCTTTCAATACTTGTAAAGAAAGAAGATGGAAAGCTTGTATATACAGAGACTGCCGACAAGCTTGCGAACAGATTTGAAGAGATACTGATAGACGAGTATCAGGATTCCAATCAGCTGCAGGAGGTTATTCTTAATGCGGTGTCGAAGACGAGACTGTCCGGTGAGAATAACAATATATACATGGTTGGAGATGTAAAGCAGAGCATATACAAGTTCCGTCTTGCCTGCCCGGAGCTTTTCATAGAGAAGTACGATACATACGGCGAGACTGGCGATAATGTAAGAATTGAATTACAGAAGAATTTCCGAAGCCGGGAAAATGTACTTGAGTGTGCCAATGATGTGTTCAGTCATATCATGAATAAGAATTTTTCTGGAATTGGATATGATGACTCTGTAAGACTTAATGCGGGGTTTCCATATCCTGAATACAGTGACAGCAATTACGGTGATGAAGCCAACAAGAGTACAGACGTTATTCTTATATCTTCAGAGAATGAAGAAGAAGCTACGACAAGAGAGCTTGAGGCAGACAGGCTTGCAAAACTGATTGAGGGAATAGTTGCTTCTGGTGTAAATGTGTATGATTCAGATGAGAATATATACAGACCGGCAGAATACAGGGATATTGTAATTCTTACAAGGTCAGTTACAGGCTGGGCGGATACATTTGCAGATGCCCTGATGGACAGGGGGATACCAGCATATACCGACTCGTCAACAGGATATTTCAGCGTGCGTGAGATACAGGTAATCTTAAGCATGCTTACTATAGTAGATAATCCGGTTCAGGAGATAAGCCTTGCGGCGGCGATGATGTCTTACTTTGGCGGATTTACGGCAGCGGAGCTTGGAATGGTGAGAAAGCTTGGCAGAGAGTATGTGGATAAGAATGTGCATAATAATCTGTATGAACATTTGAAAGCAGTTGCAGCACTTGGCGGAGCAGGAAAGATGCAGGAATCGGATGTTAAGCAGCTGTCCGGCAAATGTGCATTATTTCTTGCAAAGCTCACAGAATACCGAGACAAGAGCAGTGTTGAGTCACTATATGATCTGTGCTGGGAGATGATATATGATTCAGGCTACTACGATTATGTGGGAACAATGCCTGCCGGAGCGCAGAGACAGGCTAACTTAAATGTCCTGCTGGAAAGAGCAGCAGGATATGGCAAATCAAGCTATTCTGGTCTGTTTAATTTCTTAAGATATATTGAAAGACTTAAGAAGTTTGACGAAGATTTTGCAGAGGGGGCTGCCAGTCTTGATAATGAGAATCTTGTAAGAATTATGAGCATCCATAAGAGTAAAGGCCTTGAATTTCCTATTGTAATACTTGCAGGAGCGCATAAAAGCATTAACTTTATGGATGCAACAGCACCGGTGCTTGTAGACCAGAACTTAGGAATTGCAGTTGATTATGTTGACCTAGAAAGAAGAACGAAGACACCTACTATTATTAAAGGTGCTATGGCAAGAAGAATTGTAAGAGAGTCGATAGCAGAGGAAGAGAGACTTCTCTATGTAGCAATGACAAGAGCAAGGGAAAAACTGATAATCACTGGAGTTGTAAAAGATGCAGACAAGACACTTGATAAATACAGGGGAAGTGCAAAGCAACTTGCAGCAGATGGAATGTTGTCTTTTGCGGACAGTGAGAATATAAAGAACTATCTTGATATGATAATGCCAGTGTGTCTTATGGATTCAGATAAATTGAAAGGCAGCTTTAAAGTGATGGTTGATGCCGGAGAGGATTCTTGGGCTGATGTGGATGAATCCGGGGAGATGGCTGGTGAAGCGAATGCTGTTAGAATCGGGGGACTGGCTGATGAAATTATGGAAGCTGTGTCTTATCCTTTATTAGATGAGCTTCCAGAGTATGTTCCTGATGATAACGCAGCCGGCAGGATGAAGCTGACGGTTTCGCAGCTTAAGGCTATGCAGGCGGATGATGATTCAGAGGAAAATGCTTACATGGATGAATCTGTGAAGACAGCACTTAAAAAGGAAGCATGTGATGAGACAAACAGTATAATTCCAAAGTTCATAAGCGGTGAGGAAGTGCAGCTTGCTGCTAATGAGCGTGGTAGCGCATATCACAGGGTTATGGAATGTCTTGACTATTCAGTGAGTGTGAACCTTGATGGAGTTAAAGCTGATATTAACAGAATGTTAGAAACCGGAAAGATGAATGAATTACAGGTAAAAAGTGTCAATCCGTGGGATATATATACATTTGTACAATCAGATACAGGTAGGAGAGTTGCAAATGCAGTGAACTGTGGCAGTGTCAGAAGAGAACAGCCTTTTGTATTTGAGTACGAAGGACAGCTTATACAGGGTATAATCGACTTGTATTTTGAAGAGGACGGAGAATTTGTGCTTGTGGATTATAAGACAGACAGAGTTATGAAAGGCGAAGCGGGCGAAAAAGAACTTGTGAGACGATATGCAATCCAGCTTGATTATTATGCAAAAGCATTGACACAGCTTACCGGGAAAACTGTAAAAGAAAAAATTGTATATTCATTTGCTTTAGGAAAAGAAATAATGTGTTGAAATGACGAAAAATTTTCTCTAACATGTAAAATATGGTTGAAAATATTGTACAATAATGGTAATATACACTTGATTTATGAATAAAACATATCAAATTTGCACAAAAATGTGCATAAAATGGAAAAGGAGAGGAAAAATGAAAAAGCAAGTAAAAAAATTTATGAGTGCATTACTTGCATGTGTAATGGTGGCAGTGTCAGTTTTAGCATTTGACATGAATCCAGTACATGCAGCTTCTGGCGCAATAACAGAAGCATCAGGCTGGCTTGAGACAGCATATGTTAAATGGACACCTGTAACAGGAGCTACAGGTTACAATGTATATGTTAAGTCTGCAAGTGCCTCAGATTCAGCTTATGTCCAGTTGGACGATGAGCTTATCAGAAAGTATCCATCTTACATGAGAGCGGATGCTGTAGGATTAAAAGCAGGCGATTATGTTATGAAGATTGTTCCGCTGAACAATGGCAAGGAGAATACATCAGCTGCTATCGTTTCAGATAAGCTTACTGTAAATGCACATGACAGAAGCGGATTTACATTTTCAAGTAATTCACCGGTAAAGAATGGTGTTGGTGCATATAATAACGATGGTACATTAAAGTCTAATGCATCTGTTCTTTATGTTACAGAAGCTAATAAGAATACAGTTAAGATGAAGATTGGTAACACAGAATATACAGGTGTAGCAGCTATTACACAGGCAATTAAGGCTAAGAGTAACTGCCAGCCAGTTGCTATCCGTATTATAGGTCAGGTTACATTAAGTGGACTTGCCTGCAAAGATGTATCATCAGCATATGCAATTGGTGTTAAGGGAGCAGCTAACGTAACATTTGAGGGTATTGGTGATGATGCTACTTTATATGGAGCAGGTGTGGCTGTATTCCAGTCAACAGGCATAGAAGTAAGAAACCTTGGTCTTATGAACTGGGGCGGTGGAAAAGACGGAGATGGTATATCTCTTAAGCAGTCACTTGGTGTATGGGTACATAACAACGATGTGTTCTATGGTGATGCTGGTTCAGATGGTGACCAGGCTAAGGGCGATGGCTCTATGGATTTAAAGGATAATTCTCAGTATGTGACAGTATCTTACAATCATTTCTGGGATTCAGGAAAGATGTCACTTTGTGGCATGAAGTCAGAGTCAGGTGAGAACTGGATTACATATCACCATAACTGGTTTGACCATTCTGATTCAAGACATCCTCGTATCAGAACAATGTCAGTTCATGTATATAATAACTACTATGATGGTAATTCTAAATATGGTGTAGGCGCTGCAAAGGATAGTGAGGCATTCGTAGAGGCTAACTATTTCAGAAACTGTAATTATCCAATGCTCAGTTCAATGCAGGGAAGTGATGTTCTTGCAGGCGGAATATTCTCAAGCGAGAATGGTGGTGTCATCAAGGCATACAACAACTATATGGAAGGTCAGAAGTCTGTTATATATGCTAATTCGGATGCTGGTACAACAACTGCAAGTGCAACTGATTTCGATGCATATCTTGCAACATCAAGAAGTGAAACAGTACCTTCAACTTATAAGGCAAAGCAGGGTGGAAAGACATATTCTAATTTTGATACTAAGGTTGATTTAGGTGTTGATACTGCTGATATTGATGCACCTGCAGATGTTCCTTCAATTGTAACTAAGTATGCAGGACGTATTATGGGCGGAGATTTCAAGTGGACATTTGATAACAGCGTTGATGATACAAGCCATTCACTCAACAGGCAATTAAAGGATAAGCTTAATGCATACAAGACATCTCTTGTATCAGTAGGTGGTGGAAGCGTATCTGGCACTTCACATACACATACATATGGTGAGTGGGTAGTTGTTACACCTGCAACAGAGACAGAAGAAGGTCTTAAGAGCCGCACATGTACAGGATGTGGTTATAATGAAACAGCAGTTATTCCAGCTATTGGAAAAGATACACCTGTTACACCTGACACACCGGTATCAGGAGATGCAAAGGTACATAACTTTACAGAATCAGGAACAACAAGTGACTTCTATAGTATTACAGGAAGCATAGCAACAAATAAAGGTACAGCAACATACAACGGTCTTACACTTACAAAATGCCTTAAGATGGAGTCATCAACAAGTATTAAGTTCACAGCACCATCCGCTGGAAAGCTTACACTTGTATTTGGCGGAACAACGGCAGCTTCTGGTAAGGGCGTAAAAGTTAATGGAACAAGCAAAAAAGTTGGTTCTGATGGTACATTAACAGTAGATGTTGCTAAGGGTGCTGTAACTGTAACAAAGGGAGATTCAATCAATCTTTTCTATATGATATATACACCATCTGGAACATCAGAGACAACACATACACATAAGTATGAGTCAAAGATAACAAAGCAGGCAACATGTACAGAGGCAGGAGTGCTTACATATACATGTACATCTACAACAGGAACATGTGACAAGAAGACATACACAGAAACAATCCCAGCAAAGGGACACAGCTTCAGTACAGAGTGGACAGTAGATGTTGAAGCAACAGAGACAACACCAGGAAGCAAGAGCCACCATTGTACAGTATGTGATGCGAAGACAGATGTAACAGAGATACCTGCAACAGGAGTTGTTGAAAAGAAGAATGGTCTTAGTAAGGCAGAAGATGGAAATTACTATTATTATGCAGATGATGTGGTAGATACAAGCTTTACAGGATTTGCAGACTGTGACAATGAAAGAATGTATGTAAAGAATGGTAAAGTTGACACAACATATACAAGTGTAGAACAGGATGGAGCAGACTGGGTATATGTAGAAAATGGAAAGATAAGATATGACTATACAGGAATCAGACAGAACTCAAACGGCTGGTGGAGGATAGAGGACGGAAAAGTTAATTTTAACTTCACAGGATTAGCAGATAATGAGAATGGAAGATTTTATATCCAGAACGGAAAAGTTAATTTTGAATATACGAATTTAATTCAGGATGGAGCAGACTGGGTATATGTAAAGAATGGTCATGTAAAAAATGATTACACAGGATTTGCAGAAAATGAAAATGGAAGATTTTATCTTGAAAATGGAAAGGTAAATTTCGAATATACAAATGTAATTCAGGATGGAGCAGACTGGGTATATGTAGAGAAAGGTCATGTAAATACTAATTATACAGGAATCAGACAGAATGCAAATGGCTGGTGGAGAATAAAAGACGGAAAAGTAGATTTTAGTTATACAGGACTGGCAGATAACGAAAATGGAAGATTCTACATAGAGAACGGAAAAGTTAATTTTAAATTTACGAATTTAATTCAGGATGGAGCAGACTGGGTATATGTAAAGAATGGTCATGTGCAAAGCAATTACACAGGGTTTGCGACAAATGAAAACGGAAGATTTTATCTCGAAAATGGAAAGGTAAATTTCGGATATACAAATGTAATTCAGGATGGCACAGACTGGGTATATGTAAAAGGTGGTTATATAAGATATGACTATACAGGAATCAGACAGAATGCAAATGGCTGGTGGAGAATAGAGAACGGAAAAGTTAACTTTAAATACAATGGCGTTGCAAGCAATGAAAATGGAATGTTTTATCTTGAAAATGGTTTAGTAAAATTTAATTATACTGGAACATATATTCAGAATGGAATAAAGTATAATATTGTTAACGGTGTTGTAAAAGGAAAAGAAAATGTGTTAACAGTGATGAGAATGCCAAATTCTGTATTAACTAATAGTATAAAAATGGTAATATAATATATCATGTTGTGATTATCGTATAAGCACAAAAAATATCCATATGTTTAAAATTGAATAAGAAATTAAAATAAGCAATAGTCAGTTTGCGATGGCTATTGCTTATTTTTTATGTATAAAAAGTTGACGAAAATAGTCGATAATGTTAAAATGACGAATGGTAAATTGTAACATAAGATTAATTGTGAAATTATAATCTGATATTTGAGAGAAAGAGAGTATTATCAATGAAAGTTGTTTTACTGGCTGGAGGTTTCGGAACAAGAATAAGTGAAGAAAGTCAGTTTAAGCCAAAGCCAATGATAGAGATAGGAGGAAAGCCAATTCTCTGGCATATTATGAAGGAATATGCTTATTATGGTTTTGATGAGTTTATTATATGTGCAGGATATAAGCAGTATGTAATTAAAGAATGGTTTGCGGATTATTTTCTTCATAACAGTGATATTACATTTGACTTCACAAAAGGCTCTAACGATATGATTATTCACGAGCAGCATTGTGAGCCATGGAAGGTTACTGTAGTTGATACAGGTCTTAATACAATGACTGGAGGACGAATCAAGCGTATCCAGAAATATGTAGGGGACGAGCCATTCCTTATGACATATGGAGACGGTGTCTGTGATGTAGACATGAACAAGCTTGTTGAGTTCCATAAGGAGCATGGCAAGATTGCTACTCTTACAGCCGTAATGCTTGAACAGCAGAAGGTTGTACTTGATATCGGAGGAGACAACGCTGTTAAGTCATTCAGAGAGAAGAGTCATACAGACGGTGCACCTATCAATGCAGGTTATATGGTGCTTAATCCTGAAATATTTGACTATATTGATGGTGATGACACTGTATTTGAGAGAGAACCACTAGAAAAACTTGCAAAGGAAGGTCAGTTAATGTCCTATATGCATAAGGGCTTTTGGCAGTGCATGGATACCAAGAGAGAGATGGATATGCTCGAGAAGTATCTTGCAACTGGAACAGCTCCTTGGAAGAAATGGGACTAAGCCGGGAGGATTAAGATGGATTTAAGTTTTTATAAAGGAAAGAAGGTTCTTGTTACAGGACATACAGGATTCAAAGGCTCATGGCTTTGCAGAATCCTTTTTAAAGCAGGAGCAGAAGTGACAGGTTATTCACTTGTTCCACCTACTGAGCCTAACCTTTTTTCAATGATAGATGTAGAGGATAAGATGAATTCTGTAATAGGTGATATAAGAGATCTTGAGCATCTTAAGAAGGTGTTTGAAGAGACACAGCCTGAGATAGTGCTTCATCTTGCAGCACAGCCTATCGTAAGGGAATCATACAAAGACCCTGTATATACTTATGAAACTAATGTTATGGGAACAGTTAATATCTGTGAATGTGTAAGACTTAACCCGTGTGTAAAATCATTTTTAAATGTAACAACAGACAAGGTTTACCATAATAATGAGTGGGCATGGGGATACAGAGAGAATGAGCCTCTTGACGGATATGACCCATACTCTAACAGCAAATCATGTTCAGAGCTTGTAACACACAGCTATATCAATTCATTTTTCAATGATATGGAGGTTGCAGTTTCAACAGCAAGAGCCGGTAATGTTATAGGCGGAGGAGATTTCGCCAATGACAGAATCGTTCCTGACTGTGTAAGAGCTGCAGTTAAGAAGGAAGATATAATTGTGCGTAATCCACATTCAACAAGACCATACCAGCATGTACTTGAGCCGCTTGCAGCTTATCTTATGATTGCAAAGGAGCAGTACAGTGATAAGAAGTATGCAGGTTTCTATAATGTAGGACCTGATGAAAGTGACTGCATTACAACAGGAACACTTGTTGATACTTTCTGTAACAAGTGGGGAGAAGGTCTTTCATGGATTAATAAATATGACGGAGGACCTCACGAAGCCAACTTCTTAAAGTTAGACTGCTCAAAGTTAAAGACAACATTTGGCTGGAAGCCCAGATGGAACTTTGATACAGCAATTGAGAAGAGTGTTGAATGGTCAAAGGTATATGCAGCAGGCGGAGATGCCGTTGCATGTATGGATAAAGAGATTGAAGAATTCTTTACTGAGTAGGGCAGAGTTAATAAAATAAGAAAGAGGATATGATATGTTTGACAATAAGAATGAATTAGAAGCAAGACAGGAGATTCTTGGTATTGTAGATGAATACTGCAAGAAGTACCATAACCAGAAGCAGTATAAGGAAGGTGACAGAATTTCTTATGCGAGCAGAGTATATGACAGCAAGGAAATGATGAATCTTGTTGATTCAGCACTTGAATTCTGGCTTACAGCAGGCCGTTATACAGATGAATTTGAGAAGAAGCTTGGAGAATATCTCGGAGTAAAGTATGTATCAGTAGTAAACTCTGGTTCATCTGCCAACCTTAATGCATTTATGGCACTTACATCACCACTTCTCGGAGACAGAAGAATCAAGAGAGGTGATGAGATTATCACAGTAGCAGCAGGTTTCCCTACAACAATAACACCGGCTATCCAGTATGGTGCAGTACCTGTATTTGTTGATGTTACTATTCCACAGTACAACATTGATGTTACAAAGCTTGAAGATGCACTTTCAGACAAAACTAAGGCTGTTATGATTGCACATACACTTGGTAATCCATTTGATCTTTCAGCAGTAAAGGCATTTTGTGACAAGCACAATCTCTGGCTTGTAGAAGATAACTGTGACGCACTTGGTTCTAAGTACACAATCAATGGAGAAGAAAAGTTCACAGGAACTATCGGAGATATTGGAACAAGCAGCTTCTACCCACCACATCATATGACAATGGGTGAAGGAGGAGCAGTATATACTAATAATGCACTTCTTAATAAGTGTATCCGTTCATTCAGAGACTGGGGACGTGACTGTGTATGCCCATCAGGAAAGGACAACCTCTGTGGACACAGATTTGACAAGCAGTATGGAGAACTTCCATTAGGATATGACCACAAGTATGTATATTCACATTTTGGATATAATCTTAAAGCAACAGATATGCAGGCAGCGGTAGGCTGTGCACAGCTTGAGAAGTTCCCATCATTTGTTGAGAGAAGAAGACATAACTTTGACAGATTAAGAGCAGCACTTGCAGATATAGAGGATAAGGTAATTCTTCCTGTACCATGTGAGAACTCAAGACCAAGCTGGTTCGGATTCCTTATAACAGTAAAGGAAGGAATTGACAGAAAGGCAGTAGTTGAGTATGTAGAGAGCCATGGAGTACAGACAAGAAATCTTTTTGCGGGAAATCTTATAAAACACCCATGCTTTGATGAGATGAGAGCAACAGGAGAAGGCTACAGAGTAGTAGGCGGACTTGATACAACAGACAGAATTATGAGAGATACATTCTGGGTAGGAGTATATCCAGGAATGACAGATGAGATGATTGATTATATGGCTAAGACTATTAAGGAAGCTGTTAGATAATATTATATTTAATAAAGAACTGAGTGAGTATAATGATAGAATCAAAAAAGGAAATGAAACAGTGGATTGAACTTGAAAGAAAGGTATGGATAAAAAGAAATTATCCATCAGGAGTAAAGAAAAAGGTCTTTCGGAAAGAACTTTTATTTCAATCAGTATTAAGACATGCAGAATATTATTCAAATGTTAAAGGTGCATCTAAAATTATAGGCATTTACTGGAAAATATTATTTAAGATAATGAGTTCAAGACATAATGTCATGATACCACTAAATGTATTTGGAAAGGGGCTGTTAATTGCTCATTTGCAGAATATAGTGGTTTCATCAAATTCTACTGTTGGACGAAATTGCTGTTTATTTCATGGAACAACTATTGGAATATCATTAGGAAAAGATGATAATGGAAAGTGTCCAGTGATTGGTGATGGTGTAACAATATGCGCAGGAGCAGGTGTTTTTGGTGATATACAAATTGCAGATGATGTAATGATAGCTTCTAATGCTGTTGTAGTTAAAAATATTGAAACTTGTGGAGCTGTTGTAGGTGGAGTGCCAGCAAAGATTATTGGTATGAATTCAGGCTGGAATATGAACCAATTTGTTAAAGGCATAGAAGAGGAATAAGGAGACTACCAATGAATATTGTTTATTATAGTAGCGATTTATTTTCGGAGATGTGTGGAGTTGCTATACAATCTTTATGTGAAAACAATAAGGATGCCGATGATATAAATATATATGTAGTTGAAGATAACATATCGGATGAAAATAAAAAAAGATTAAATAATATTGTACAACATTTTTCAAGAAAGATTTTTTTTATAAAGAAACCAGAACAGAAAGATTTGTATCCAGAAGTAAAGTATGATTTGGGACATACATATGCAAGAATGGCTTTGGCAGAGATATTACCTTCAAATGTTGACAGGGTATTAAGCCTGGATAGTGACACACTTGTATTGGATTCTATACAGGAAATGTACAACACAGCTTTTGAAAAAGATCAGATTGTTGCAGGTGTATATGATTGTGTAGGCACGGCAATACAAAAAAGAGTTTTACAGGCGTCAGATTCGATGAAATATTGCAATGCGGGTGTATTATTGATTGATTTGAAAAAATGGAGAGAAAAAAACATAGGTCAGAAACTTGTAGATAAAATATTACAGGGTATAGAGAATAATGAAACAATGTTTTTTTTAGAACAGGATATATTGAATATAGTTTTAGATGGACATATTAAGTTGTTAGAACCACAATATAATATGCTTACATCTATATACATATTTGGTTATGATGAAATTATAAAAATGAAAAAGCCAGTCGAATATTATACCAAAAATCAAATTATAAGGGCAAAGAAAAAGCCGGCAATAATTCATGCAACTACATGTTTTTATGTGAGGAAACGTATGTGGATAGAGAAGAGTGACAGTCCATATGCTGTTTTATATGCACAATATCGAAAAGAAACAGAGTGGAATCACATGGAATTTTGTAAAGACACAAGAGGCTTGAAAAAGAAATTATATGGTGTAATATGGCATATAATGCCTAGAAAGGCGGCTGTATGTATAGCTGCTTTTATGATTAATTGTGTAAGACCAACATATGCTAAAATTACTGTAAAAATGAATTTGCCTACAATAGCCAAACAATCATAAGGAAAGAGATAAGATAGTTAAAATGAAAAATCAGCCAGTATTAACAATTGCAATTCCAATATATAATGGAGAAAGAACAATTAAGAATATGTTGGACATTTTGATGCCACAATGTAATGAAAAAATAGAGGTTTTAGTGTCTGATAATTGTTCAACAGATAGCACTCCTAATATTATAAAAGAATATCAGAATAAATGGGGAAATATAAGTTATTGGTGCAATGAAACAAATTTAAAAACTGATAGAAATTGCATAAAATGTCTTCAAAAAGCTAAGGGAAAGTATACCTGGCTAATGTCAGATGATGATATTATAATGGAGAATGCAGTTGATAAAATTCTTAAATTTATTGAAAACGGTGATGATATGGGATTAATATATGTTACTACAAGAGATTTTAGGAATAAATATATTGATTCTGAATCATGTCAAAAGCATGAACCTGAAGCAATGAATGATATCTGTACAAAAGATAAAAAATTATTTATGAAATATGCAGGTTATTATTGGGGTTTTTTAGCTTCGTTTATATGTAATACGGATAATTTTAAAAAAATAGAAAATCCAGAACAGTATGCGGATACATATTGGTTGCAATCATATATACATGCATTGTGTGCCAAAGGGGAAGATACTAAACTGGGGATTGTAAAAGGTCCATGTGTTGGCGCTGGTATATATGTTAATACGCCTAATTTTGATTCTGCTTTAATTAATGGAGTTTATTATAAAAAAATGATTGATTTTATGATAAATGAGATTGGTTTTGACAAGAAACAATTGAATCAAATGTATAAAAATCGAACATGCCATCTTTTTATTCATGATATTCTTAAGGAAAAAGCTTCTGGAATACATAAAATGAATTATAAAACCATGTATTTATGCACTCGAAAATATGTGAAAGCATGGGTGATGGTGTATCCATGTATGTTTGTTCCTAGCTTTATTTGTTCAAAATTGATGAAAAAATATAGAAAAAGACTTAGAATAAAAGATGATATAAGAATTAACAGACCAGAATAGGTAATTAATGATATGATTTGTTTTTAAAAGGAGCTAGTTAATGATAAATGAAAATAATAAAAGGCTGATAAATATAATGCTCATTATATGCGTAATCCCGTTTTTAGTTCCAAGAGGGATTATGGAAACTGGTGGTAATCTTTTAAATAGCATATTATATTATTTTAGATTATTTGTTATATTTTTTCTATTAATATGTTGCATCTTATATAAGATAAGATTTTGCATGATTACATGGTTATCCATTTTGTTTTACTTTTTGAATATAGTGATATGTATAATTAGACATACTGACACTTCTGCAGATATTTCGAATTTTATTTATGTGTTTGGTATGGTTTTGATTATGGAGTTTGCTTTATATAATGATATATCATGTTTTATAAAGAATATGGCAATAATTATTGGAATAATAATTGTTGCTAATTTTATCACGATTGTTATGCACCCAGGTGGATTATATACAGACAGTAGAGGATGGAAGGCAAATTGGGTAATGGGTTATTATAATTCACATATTTTTACATATTTACCATGGCTGGCATTCTCATATATGTATATATATAAACTAAGAGGCAAATTGTCTGTCATGGGAATTGGTCTGCTTGTATTTACAATATGTGGAATTTATATGGCTGGTTCGAAAACATCTTTAGTGGCATTAGGTATTGCTTTTATTATAATGGTTTTTTCATTAAAGGCTTTTAAACTTAATCTGCCAAATGTATTTGTGTTTTTTATTATTTCTTTTGTTATTAGTTACTTGATAATATTTATGAATTTTCAGGAGAATTTTTCGGCTATATTATATAAATATTTAAATAGAGATTCATCTTTTACAGGAAGAACTATAATATGGGCTTTGGCACTCAAATCAATATCGCGTCATCCTATATTAGGAAATGGAAATGTTAGTTACAATTTAACAACCTGGACTACTACACAGGCACATAATACATACCTGAATATAATGGTTCAACAGGGATTATTGGGACTTATGTTATTTGGAATTATTGTTTTTATTGTTAGTCATAAATTAAAGCAATATAAAGAACATCCGTATACAAAGGTATTAACCATAATACTTGTTGCGTATTTTGTTGATTTTATAACAGAAATGTATCAGATGCCGCATTTATTATTTTGTGTGATATTTTTGGCATACAATATTGATAAAATCGTTGATTTAATGCCAGTTAAATTTGATAAAGATTCTAAAACAATTAAAAAGAAAATAAAAATCAAAATATAGAAGGTAAATAAAATGAAAGTATATTGCTGCTTTAGCTTATATAATTTATATATTGCGGTTGCAAAAGCAATGGTACAAAATGAGAAAATTGATTTGGTGATAGGTTCTCAGATGCCAGATTACAAAAATAAGATTGAAACCATAAAGTCATTGGATTTTATAAATGATATATATGTGTTTGATAGTGTAGACTACAAAAATATTAAATATAAAAATATATTTGATAAGATAGTAAATCAAAAAAATTACGAGAATAAATATATTAACACTAAATTAAAAATAGATTGGACTAAGTATAAGGATAATATTTTTCTGTTTAATGATTTTGAAATTTTAGGCTGGTATTTTGTAAATAATCAAATCAGATATCATTTAATTGAGGACGGATTGAATTTCTTTAAATACTTTAATAAATATTATCAAGTGAATAAAGTGGATTATGATATAAATAGTTTAAAAGTCAGATTGAAAAATAAATTGAATATAGGACACAGAGCTTTTGGAACAAATCAATATGTAATTGATATTGAAGTAAATGATAAAAATGGTCTGGCAATTGATAGGGAAAATATAATAGAAATACCACGAAAAGGAATTAATGACAAACTGACATTACAGCAAAAGAAACTAATATATGGTATATTCTGTAAACAAAAAATAATAAATAATAATTGTAATAAAACACTTTTGCTGTGTACCCAGCCATTATCAGAAGATGGACAGCTACAAAATCTGGAACAGCAAATGCAAATATATGAAGATATAATAAAAGAGTATACTGGAATGGGGTACACCATAACAATAAAGCCTCATCCTAGGGATAAAGCAGATTATAGTAATTTATGTGAGAAATATAACTGCTTATACATAGATAAGTACATACCTACAGAGGTTTTAAATTATGATGACAGTGTATTTTATGATTTAGCTTTATCAATTACTACGACGGCTATAGAAACATTGGAATTTGTTAGAGAAAGAAAATATCTTGGTTTTGAATTTCTTGAAAGGTATAAATGATGTTAGAAAAAACAAAAAAAATATATAATAAAATGTCTATTGCTTCCAAGGCAGCATTGTGGTTTACGATATGTGGATTTGTGCAAAAGGGCATTAGTTTTATAACAGTTCCAATTTTTACAAGATTACTCACAACTGAGCAATATGGAGTAGTAAGTATTTTTTACTCATGGGAAAGTATTTTTATTATTTTTTGTACACTAAATTTGTTTAGTGGTGTATTTAATAATGGAATGATTAAATATGAAAATGACAGAGATGGATTCTTATCTTCAATGCAAGGTCTTGTAAGTACACTTACATTGTGTATGTTATTATTGTATTTGCTATTTTTTAAAAAATTATCATTATGGATTGAAATCAGCAGAGTTCTGATTATAGTAATGTTTATGGAGATTTTAGCAAATTCAGCTTTTTCGTTTTGGTCTGCTAAACAGAGATTTGAGTTTAAATACAGGAATATGGTTATTTTAACTTTGGTTGTTTCTGTTTTAAGCCCTTTAGTAGCGGCAGTTTCTGTTATAAATACTCCAGATAAATTTGGTGCTGATGTTAGAATAATTAGCTCTGCTTGTATTGTAATTGTTTTTTATGGAATTATATATATAATTAACTATATAAAAGGTAAAAATTTTTTTTCAAAAAAGTATTGGATATATGCATTAAAATTTAATATACCATTAGTTCCACATTATTTGTCTACTTTGATTTTGTCTCAGTCAGACAGAATTATGATTAGTAAAATGATAGGAATGGCTGAGGCAGGTATATACGGGTTATCGCATAATTTAGCTATGATATTAAATATATTGACAACATCAATTAATAACGCGTTCGCACCTTGGATATATCAAAGATTAAAAGAAGAGAAATATAGAGATATTTCATCTGTGTGTAATAAGCTTTTTTTGTTTGTTGCAGTAGCATTGGCTTTTATGATGGCATTTTCACCCGAGGTAATTAGTATTTTAGCACCTAGTGAATACTATGATGCTGTATATGTTATTCCTCCGTTAGCAATAAGTTTATATTTTATGTTTATGTACCAGATATTTGCTAATGTAGAATTTTATTTTGAAAAAAATAAATTTATAATGTTGGCATCTATTTTTAGCGCAGGTTTTAATGTTTTTTTAAATTATATTTTTATAAAAGAATTAGGATATATAGCTGCTGGATATACAACATTAGTATGTTATGTTATATTAGGAATATCACATTACATATTTTCTGATAAAGTTGCAAAAAAATGTATTAAGGATAACATACATTTATTTGATATAAAAATAGTAATCGGAATATCATGTATTCTAATGATTTTTGGATTGATTATGTTACTTTTATATAAAAATTTGCTTTTAAGATATGGCTTAATATTAATAATGTGTATGATTTTCTTTATTAAAAGAAAAGATATATATAAATTTATTGTATCAATTAGGAGGTAAAACAATGAAAATAATAGGAGTAATACCGGCACGATATAAAAGCTCAAGATTTCCAGGTAAACCGTTAGCTGATATTTGTGGAAAACCTATGATATGGTGGGTTTATCAGCAGTGTAAAAAGGTGAAGGATTTTTCAGAAGTATATGTTGCAACTGATGATGACAAAATATATGAGGAATGTCAGGCATTAGGAATTCAGGTAATCATGACATCTGATAAACATAAAACTGGTACTGATAGAATTGGTGAAGTAGCAGAAAAGATACCAGCGGATTTGATTGTTAATATACAGGGAGATGAACCATTGTTAGAGCCAGATACTATAAGGGCTGCAATAGAACCATTTTATACAAATCCGGATTTGCAGGTTTCAAATTTAATGACTAAAATAAATGACCCGGTGGATGTTGTGAATTTCACAGTACCGAAGGTAATAACAAATAAAGAGAATATAGGAATTTATTTAACAAGATCTACAGCACCGTATCCAAAAGGAAGTATTGAATATAACTATTATAAACAGGTTTGTGTATATGGATTCAAGCCTGAGGCATTAAAGTTTTATTGCGAATATGGGAAAAAATATGGAAAGGCTAAAATTGAAAAAATAGAAGATATAGAGATTCTTAGATTTATAGAGAATGGTTATAAAGTACAGTACATAGAAGTTGATTCTGATACTGTAGCAGTAGATACACCGAATGATTTAGAGAGAGTCAGAGAAATTGTTGCGAACAGATTAAACAATGAAAATAAGAGATAATTATGTTAAATGAATTTAAAAGCAAATTAGAAAATGGTGAATTTGTTTATGGTGTTTTTGTGAAAACATCTGATCCTATGTTTAATGAGATTATAGGAATATCTGGTTATGATTATGTAATTTTAGATACAGAACATGGTCCTACAGATATAGAAAATCAACAAAATAATATAAGAGCATGTGAATTAAGGGGAATACTTCCAATTGTCAGAGTTCCATATATAGATGATAATGTCATTGGAAAAGCATTAGATATAGGAGCAATGGGAATACAAATTTCACAGATAAGATGTGCTGAGGATGTCAAAAAAGTTATAAAATATGCTAAATTTTATCCAGAGGGAGAAAGAGGCGTATGCCGTTTTGTTAGAGCAGCAGATTATTCATCTTTAAACAGAAATGCCTTTTTTAAAAAAGAAAATGAAAAAATTATTATAATTCAATTAGAAGGCAAAGAGGCAATTGATAATTTAGATGAAATTTTAGAAGTTGATGGCTATGATATTATATTTATTGGACCATATGATCTATCTCAGTCATTAGGAGTTCCAGGACAGATTAGTCATCCTAAGGTTTTGGCGGCTATGGTAGACATTGTAGAAAAAGCTAAAGCAAAGAATAAAGTGATAGGAACTTTTACAGATGACTATAGTATGGTTGAAAAATGGAAAAGCCTGGGCGTTCAGTATATTAGCTATTCAACAGATTCTGGTATTTTCTCTGATGCATCTAAAAATATTTTGCGGAATTTGAAGTCTGTTGGTATTAAAAGCAGACATGGTAAGGTCCTGGATTGCACATTAAATGAGTACTATGTAGTCAATAAAAGAAAATTTAATGATTCTGTGAATGATAAAATTATATCAAAATTATATGATTCGGGCGTTGATTTTATTGAATATGGTTATTTGGTTGATAATAATAATGAAAATTCTAATTCGCAATTTTTGAGTATCAATTCAATAAATGAAAAGTTTCCTTCAGAAATCAAGCTAAAATTAATAGCTTCTATTAATTATGGACAGTACGATGTAAAAAATTTGGAACAATATAGCTTTGGTAACATTAAAAATATTAAATATACATTCAAGAAAAAAGATATTAAAGCTTCGTTACATGAGTGTAAAATGATGAAGGAAAAAGGATATAATGTTATGATGTATCCTTTAGCTATTTCTGAATATTCTGATTCTGAGTTGATATATCTTATGAATATGTGTAATGAATTAGAAGTCTATTCTTTGCATATTGTTGATAGTTTTGGTTCAATGAAAAGCAAAAATGTTATCAAGTATATTAGTATGATGAAACAATATTTAGATGAAAGTATTATAATAGGATTTCATTCTTATAATAATATGCAGTTATCATTTTCGAATGCAACAATTTTATTAGAACAAGTTGACAGGGAAGTTATATTAGATTGCTCGGTTCATGGTATAGGTATAGGAGCTGGTAATTTAAATACAGAAATTATTTTGGAATATCTTAATGAAAATTATCAGGGACAATATAATGATAGAAATATATTGGAAATAAATGATCAATTTATAGAAAATATATATGCTGATAAGCCATGGGGGTATTCTTTACCTAATTATTTAGCAGCTAAGCATCAGTGCAATACGGATTATGCATATTATCTGAGCCAAAAAAATAATCTTACTATTGATGAGATTGATGATATTTTTGATATGTTAGATAATGAAAAGAAAGTTGATTTTGATAAAGAATATATTGAACAATTATATTTATCGTATTTCGAATCAAAAGACAGCATAATAGATGATTTTAACAAGGTTAAAAACATATTTAAAGGCAAAAATGTTATTATGATATGTCCTGGTAAAACATCTGAAACACATTATAATAAATTAGCATCATTAAATCTGGAAGATTATGTGCTTGTATCAATAAATTTTGAATATAAATTGCATCCCGTGGATTATTTATTTGTGGGAAATAGTCGTCGAATGAAAGAGATTAGAAAAGATTTGTATAAAAAAGTTATTGCATCATCTAATGTTCCATCAGGTAATGTATTTGCAAAAATTAATTATTCGTCTTTATTAAATAAGACAGAATATGTAAAAGATAATTCAGGTTTGATGTTTCTTAAGCTTTTATCTATGTGTGATGTTAACAGTGTTAAGATTATAGGAATGGATGGCTATTTACATAAGCACGATGATAATTATATTTCTGATGATTTAATGTTTGTTTTAGAAGAAGATATAGCAGAACAGATTAATCTAGGAGTAAAATTAGAAATAAAAAAATTAAAAAAAGAATTATCTATTGAAATAATATAATGTTTTGCTAAAAAGGGGCTGTCGCTTTAACGATTGAAAATCGTTGAGGTATGAAAGCCCCTTTTTAGTTGTAGGTAATATAAATATCTCTATGTAGGAATTTTATTAAAATATGAATTTTTTGTGAATAAAGCTTGAACAATTTGTGCAAAAATGTTAATATGAGTCTAGATTTTGAATTTTGATTATTCATAATTCACAATTGTATGCATATTTGGGAAAAGGAGAGGAAAATGTCATGCAAAGAATCAAAAAAGTTTTTGCTAAAGTTGTTGCTGGATTATTAGTCGTAAGTAATCTTGCAATAGCAGCACCAAGTATGACTTATGCAGCATCTGCAACAAGTTTTACTACTTATGGTGGATGGAATGAAATGATGTATGCAACTATCAAAGGTGTTAAGGATGCCGATGTTACTGCAGTATCATATTCAGGTCCAGTTAGTGGTTCTCTTACAGGAGAGGACTTTGAGTATCTTGTTAGAGATACAGCCGACGGAGCAAGAGTTGATGTAATGGGATTAAAGCCAGGTACATATACTCTTAAGGTTACTACTAAGACAGGTACATATACCCAGTCAGGAATTGAGGTTAATGCACAGGATAGATCGGGATATGCGCATTACAATTATACTGATGGTGTAGGTGCTTATAATGATGATGGTACATTAAAGGATAACGCAATTGTTCTTTATGTAACAGATGAAAACAAGAATACAGTTACACTTTCTTATGGTGGAGTAACAGTTTCTGGTATCGGTAATATTCTTAACTCAGTCGGTAAGGCATGTGGTGAAGCAGGTCATGAGACAGAGTGTAAGAAGGTATCGAAAGGAAAGACATATTACGGCAAGGGTAATACTAATCAGGGTATTCTCCAGTTACTTGCTGAGAATAATATACCATTAGTAATTCGTATGGTCGGAGCAGTATCAGAGTCTGGTCTTTATAAGACAGGAACATGGGCAGCAGCTAATGCAGGACTTATTGATGGCCTTACAGATTATGATTGTAATGATTATGGCGGAAGTGTTGGCGACAACGGTCATATGGCACGTATGAAGTCAGCAAAGGATGTAACAATTGAAGGTGTTGGTACAGATGCAGCTATGGATGGATGGGGAATTCATTTTATGTCTGAGACATCAACAACAGCAGCTGGATTAGGAAAGAGCTTTGAGGTTCGTAATCTTACATTTATGAATCAGCCAGAAGATGCTATTGGTATGGAAGGTGTTCAGGAAGGCTCTGTTATAACAGCTCCAGTTGAAAGATGCTGGATCCACAACAATGAGTTTTACAGCCCTTCTATAACAGGACCTGCAGAATCAGATAAAGCTGAAGGTGATGGATCATGTGATTTCAAGCGTGGTGAATACCTGACAGTTTCATATAATTATTTTGAAGGATGTCATAAGACTAACCTTGTTGGTTCATCAGATACATCGTTACAGTATAATCTTACATATCATCATAATATCTGGAAGGGATGTAAAGCAAGACAGCCTCTTGGACGTCAGGCTAATATGCATTTCTACAATAACCAGTTTATAGGAACAACAGATTATGCAATGAATACAAGAGCCAATGCTTACATATATTCAGAGTACAATCTGTTTTTTATGACAAAGAATCCTATGGATGTAAGATCAGGAGCAATTAAAAGCTATAATGATTCATTTTCATCTTGCATAGGAGCAATGACAGGAACAGTTGTTACAGATAAGTCAACTAAGGTTAAATCTGGCAACAAGTATGAGAATTTTGATACTGACGCAGCACTTTCATATATTCCTAGTGGAACTTATCAGTTACAGACAAGTGTTACAGATGCAGCCAAGGTTCTTAAGGCATACAATGGATGCATGCCAGAGACAGTTAAGAGACCAGAGAATGTTACTGCTTCAGAGTGTTCATTGTTATCATATTGCGCACCTGGTGTAACACCAATTAATATATCTGATTATCCATATACAGCAGCGCCAGGAAAGCTTAGCAAGACTGTATATGCATTCACAGTAGGTGGAACAGTAGATGTTACTGTATCATTTGCATCAGAAGATTTAACTACAACAGGTTGTCTTGTTAATGAGGCAGGTGAGTGTTTCCAGGTAGGAAGTGGTACTGTTACAGGTCTTCCAGCTGGAACGTATATGGTTATGCCATATAATATTCAGTCAGGTGGTAATGGAGTTAATCCGGCAGCAGGCACATTTAAGGAAATGACTATTAATTCAATTAAAATTAATGCGGCTGATCCTAATGCACATTATCATCATTATGTATCAGAGGTAACTAAGCAGGCTACATGTGCAGAAGAAGGCGTTATTACATATACATGTACAGCAACTAATGGAACTTGTGATAAGAAGACATACACAGAGGTGATTCCAAAGACAGCTCATACATATGGCGAATGGAAAGTAGTTAAAGAAGCAACAGAGACGGAAGAAGGACTTAAGAGTCATTCTTGTACAGTATGCGGGGCTGAAGAAACAGCATCTATTCCAAAGAAGGGTTCAACAGGTGGAACAGAGACACCAGAAGTACCAACAGGAGATTCTAAGGTACATAATTTTACAACATCAGGTGCAAATAGTTCATTCTTTGTAATTTCTGGTAATCTTGCATCAAACAAGGGAACAGTAACGTATAATGGACTTACACTTACACAGTGCCTTAAGATGGAGTCATCAACAAGCATTAAGTTTACAGCATCATCAAAGGGAACACTTACACTTGTATTTGGAGAAAGTGGTAAGAATGTAAAGATTAACGGAAAAAAGAATGCATCAGATTCTAATTGCATAGTAACAGTTGATGTTGCAGCTGGAAGTGTAGAGATAACAAAGGGAGATACAATGAATCTTTTCTATATAATTTACACACCAGAGAAGACAATACCAACACCAGATCCAGTTGAAAAGAAGAATGGCCTTAGTAAGGCGGAAGATGGAAATTACTATTATTATGCAGATGATGTGGTAGATACAAGCTTTACAGGATTTGCAGACTGTGACAATGAAAGAATGTATGTAAAGAATGGTAAAGTTGACACAACATATACAAGTGTAGAACAGGATGGAGCAGACTGGGTATATGTAGAAAATGGAAAGATAAGATATGACTATACAGGAATCAGACAGAACTCAAACGGCTGGTGGAGGATAGAGGACGGAAAAGTTAATTTTAACTTCACAGGATTAGCAGATAATGAGAATGGAAGATTTTATATCCAGAACGGAAAAGTTAATTTTGAATATACGAATTTAATTCAGGATGGAGCAGACTGGGTATATGTAAAGAATGGTCATGTAAAAAATGATTACACAGGATTTGCAGAAAATGAAAATGGAAGATTTTATCTTGAAAATGGAAAGGTAAATTTCGAATATACAAATGTAATTCAGGATGGAGCAGACTGGGTATATGTAGAGAAAGGTCATGTAAATACTAATTATACAGGAATCAGACAGAATGCAAATGGCTGGTGGAGAATAAAAGACGGAAAAGTAGATTTTAGTTATACAGGACTGGCAGATAACGAAAATGGAAGATTCTACATAGAGAACGGAAAAGTTAATTTTAAATTTACGAATTTAATTCAGGATGGAGCAGACTGGGTATATGTAAAGAATGGTCATGTGCAAAGCAATTACACAGGGTTTGCGACAAATGAAAACGGAAGATTTTATCTCGAAAATGGAAAGGTAAATTTCGGATATACAAATGTAATTCAGGATGGCACAGACTGGGTATATGTAAAAGGTGGTTATATAAGATATGACTATACAGGAATCAGACAGAATGCAAATGGCTGGTGGAGAATAGAGAACGGAAAAGTTAACTTTAAATACAATGGCGTTGCAAGCAATGAAAATGGAATGTTTTATCTTGAAAATGGTTTAGTAAAATTTAATTATACTGGAACATATATTCAGAATGGAATAAAGTATAATATTGTTAACGGTGTTGTAAAAGGAAAAGAAAATGTGTTAACAGTGATGAGAATGCCAAATTCTGTATTAACTAATAGTATAAAAATGGTAATATAATATATCATGTTGTGATTATCGTATAAGCACAAAAAATATCCATATGTTTAAAATTGAATAAGAAATTAAAATAAGCAATAGTCAGTTTGCGATGGCTATTGCTTATTTTTTATGTATAAAAAGTTGACGAAAATAGTCGATAATGTTAAAATGACGAATGGTAAATTGTAACATAAGATTAATTGTGAAATTATAATCTGATATTTGAGAGAAAGAGAGTATTATCAATGAAAGTTGTTTTACTGGCTGGAGGTTTCGGAACAAGAATAAGTGAAGAAAGTCAGTTTAAGCCAAAGCCAATGATAGAGATAGGAGGAAAGCCAATTCTCTGGCATATTATGAAGGAATATGCTTATTATGGTTTTGATGAGTTTATTATATGTGCAGGATATAAGCAGTATGTAATTAAAGAATGGTTTGCGGATTATTTTCTTCATAACAGTGATATTACATTTGACTTCACAAAAGGCTCTAACGATATGATTATTCACGAGCAGCATTGTGAGCCATGGAAGGTTACTGTAGTTGATACAGGTCTTAATACAATGACTGGAGGACGAATCAAGCGTATCCAGAAATATGTAGGGGACGAGCCATTCCTTATGACATATGGAGACGGTGTCTGTGATGTAGACATGAACAAGCTTGTTGAGTTCCATAAGGAGCATGGCAAGATTGCTACTCTTACAGCCGTAATGCTTGAACAGCAGAAGGTTGTACTTGATATCGGAGGAGACAACGCTGTTAAGTCATTCAGAGAGAAGAGTCATACAGACGGTGCACCTATCAATGCAGGTTATATGGTGCTTAATCCTGAAATATTTGACTATATTGATGGTGATGACACTGTATTTGAGAGAGAACCACTAGAAAAACTTGCAAAGGAAGGTCAGTTAATGTCCTATATGCATAAGGGCTTTTGGCAGTGCATGGATACCAAGAGAGAGATGGATATGCTCGAGAAGTATCTTGCAACTGGAACAGCTCCTTGGAAGAAATGGGACTAAGCCGGGAGGATTAAGATGGATTTAAGTTTTTATAAAGGAAAGAAGGTTCTTGTTACAGGACATACAGGATTCAAAGGCTCATGGCTTTGCAGAATCCTTTTTAAAGCAGGAGCAGAAGTGACAGGTTATTCACTTGTTCCACCTACTGAGCCTAACCTTTTTTCAATGATAGATGTAGAGGATAAGATGAATTCTGTAATAGGTGATATAAGAGATCTTGAGCATCTTAAGAAGGTGTTTGAAGAGACACAGCCTGAGATAGTGCTTCATCTTGCAGCACAGCCTATCGTAAGGGAATCATACAAAGACCCTGTATATACTTATGAAACTAATGTTATGGGAACAGTTAATATCTGTGAATGTGTAAGACTTAACCCGTGTGTAAAATCATTTTTAAATGTAACAACAGACAAGGTTTACCATAATAATGAGTGGGCATGGGGATACAGAGAGAATGAGCCTCTTGACGGATATGACCCATACTCTAACAGCAAATCATGTTCAGAGCTTGTAACACACAGCTATATCAATTCATTTTTCAATGATATGGAGGTTGCAGTTTCAACAGCAAGAGCCGGTAATGTTATAGGCGGAGGAGATTTCGCCAATGACAGAATCGTTCCTGACTGTGTAAGAGCTGCAGTTAAGAAGGAAGATATAATTGTGCGTAATCCACATTCAACAAGACCATACCAGCATGTACTTGAGCCGCTTGCAGCTTATCTTATGATTGCAAAGGAGCAGTACAGTGATAAGAAGTATGCAGGTTTCTATAATGTAGGACCTGATGAAAGTGACTGCATTACAACAGGAACACTTGTTGATACTTTCTGTAACAAGTGGGGAGAAGGTCTTTCATGGATTAATAAATATGACGGAGGACCTCACGAAGCCAACTTCTTAAAGTTAGACTGCTCAAAGTTAAAGACAACATTTGGCTGGAAGCCCAGATGGAACTTTGATACAGCAATTGAGAAGAGTGTTGAATGGTCAAAGGTATATGCAGCAGGCGGAGATGCCGTTGCATGTATGGATAAAGAGATTGAAGAATTCTTTACTGAGTAGGGCAGAGTTAATAAAATAAGAAAGAGGATATGATATGTTTGACAATAAGAATGAATTAGAAGCAAGACAGGAGATTCTTGGTATTGTAGATGAATACTGCAAGAAGTACCATAACCAGAAGCAGTATAAGGAAGGTGACAGAATTTCTTATGCGAGCAGAGTATATGACAGCAAGGAAATGATGAATCTTGTTGATTCAGCACTTGAATTCTGGCTTACAGCAGGCCGTTATACAGATGAATTTGAGAAGAAGCTTGGAGAATATCTCGGAGTAAAGTATGTATCAGTAGTAAACTCTGGTTCATCTGCCAACCTTAATGCATTTATGGCACTTACATCACCACTTCTCGGAGACAGAAGAATCAAGAGAGGTGATGAGATTATCACAGTAGCAGCAGGTTTCCCTACAACAATAACACCGGCTATCCAGTATGGTGCAGTACCTGTATTTGTTGATGTTACTATTCCACAGTACAACATTGATGTTACAAAGCTTGAAGATGCACTTTCAGACAAAACTAAGGCTGTTATGATTGCACATACACTTGGTAATCCATTTGATCTTTCAGCAGTAAAGGCATTTTGTGACAAGCACAATCTCTGGCTTGTAGAAGATAACTGTGACGCACTTGGTTCTAAGTACACAATCAATGGAGAAGAAAAGTTCACAGGAACTATCGGAGATATTGGAACAAGCAGCTTCTACCCACCACATCATATGACAATGGGTGAAGGAGGAGCAGTATATACTAATAATGCACTTCTTAATAAGTGTATCCGTTCATTCAGAGACTGGGGACGTGACTGTGTATGCCCATCAGGAAAGGACAACCTCTGTGGACACAGATTTGACAAGCAGTATGGAGAACTTCCATTAGGATATGACCACAAGTATGTATATTCACATTTTGGATATAATCTTAAAGCAACAGATATGCAGGCAGCGGTAGGCTGTGCACAGCTTGAGAAGTTCCCATCATTTGTTGAGAGAAGAAGACATAACTTTGACAGATTAAGAGCAGCACTTGCAGATATAGAGGATAAGGTAATTCTTCCTGTACCATGTGAGAACTCAAGACCAAGCTGGTTCGGATTCCTTATAACAGTAAAGGAAGGAATTGACAGAAAGGCAGTAGTTGAGTATGTAGAGAGCCATGGAGTACAGACAAGAAATCTTTTTGCGGGAAATCTTATAAAACACCCATGCTTTGATGAGATGAGAGCAACAGGAGAAGGCTACAGAGTAGTAGGCGGACTTGATACAACAGACAGAATTATGAGAGATACATTCTGGGTAGGAGTATATCCAGGAATGACAGATGAGATGATTGATTATATGGCTAAGACTATTAAGGAAGCTGTTAATCAGTAATTAACCAGTATATGTGGAGGGCAGTTTATGAGAATTCGTTTAGCAGATTATGTTGCCAATTTCCTTGTGGAACATGGCGTTACAGATGTATTTTCTGTAGTTGGAGGTGGTGCAATGCATCTTAACGATGCATTGGGACATAATGAAAAGCTTAAGGTAACATACAATCATCATGAGCAGGCGTGTGCCATAGCTGCCGAAGCGTATGCAAGAATTGATAACAGAATTGCCGCTGTATGTGTTACAACTGGACCTGGAGGGACCAATGCACTTACGGGTGTAGTAGGAGGGTGGCTTGATTCTATCCCTATGTTTATTATAAGTGGACAGGTTCGTTACGACACAACCTCAAGATATGCACTTCAGTTTACAGAGACACCGCTTCGTGCAATGGGAGACCAGGAATACGATATAGTTAAGTCTGTGTCTAATATGACAAAGTATGCAACTATGATAGAAGACCCTAAGGATATCCGTTATGCACTTGAAAAGGCATGGCATCTGGCAACAACAGGCAGACCGGGTCCAGTATGGATTGATATTCCTGTTAATTTTCAGGGCGGATATATTGAGACTGATGAGCTTGAAGGATATAATCCGGCAGAGGATGATGCAAAGCTTCCGCCACAGGTAAGTGAAGATGTTGTAAGAACTGTACTTGAAAAGATTAAGAATGCCAAAAGACCAGTATTCCATGCAGGTTATGGAATAAGACTTTCAGGTGCTTATGATGTGTTCAGATCAGTTTCAGAAAAGCTTAATATGCCTATCGTTACATACTGGAATGCAGTGGATCTAATAGAAGATGATAATCCTCTGTATTGTGGAAGAGCAGGTAATATGGGCGACAGACCAGGTAACTGGGCTATTCAGAATGCCGATTTAATACTTGCTGTAGGTACAAGAATATCTATCAGACAGACTGGATATAACTGGAAAACATGGGCAAGAGCAGCAGAGGTCATAATGGTTGATGTTGATAAGGCTGAGTTAAAGAAGCCTACTATCCATGTTGAGATGCCAGTATGGGCTGATGCTAAGGATTTCCTCACAAAGCTTGATAAGCAGGCGGCAGCTATTGCACCTGTATCAGCAGGTGGTGAATGGCTCGCAACAACACAGAGATGGAAGAAGGAATATCCGGCAGTACAGCCAAGACAGTGGGAGGAGAATGGAAGCACTGCAAATGTATATGCATTTGTAAGATATTTAAGCAGCAGACTTCCAGAAAACAGTCTTACAGCAGTGTCTAATGGCGCATGCTGTGTTGTAGGTAATCAGGCATATGTAATCCAGAAGGGAAGCCGTATGGCTAATAACAGTGCCATAGCAAGCATGGGATATGGACTTCCTGCAGCGATTGGAACTTGTATCGGCGGCGGAAGAAGAAATACAATATGTCTTGAAGGTGACGGAAGTATAATGATGAACCTTCAGGAACTACAGACAATACTTACTAATAAGCTTCCAATCAAGATATTCCTTATCAACAATAACGGATATCATTCAATAAGACTTACACAGAATAATCTGTTTAAGGAGCATTGCAAGATTGGAATTGGACCAGAATCAGGAGATCTCTCATTCCCTGAATTCAAGAAGATTGCAGAGGCCTTTGGATATAAGTATTACAGTGCTTCATCTAATGAAGAGATGAAGAAGACTGTAGATGAGGTGTTAAAGGAAGACGGACCTGTATTCTGTGAGATATTTACAGATACTAAGCAGGTATGGGAGCCTAAGAGCAGTACCAAGAGATTAGATGATGGTACACTTGTAAGCCCCCCACTGGAGGATTTAGCACCATTCCTTCCAAGAGAAGAATTAAAGAAACAGATGTTTATTCCATTAATGGACGAAGAGTAGTAGTAAAACAACAGGAGGCACAATGCAGGCAGCAGTTGTAACAGGATGTACGGGAGCAGTAGGCTTAGGTCTTATAGATGCTCTTATGAAGAATAATGTTAAGGTTATAGCAGTTGTAAGAAAGGATTCAAAGCGTTCTTACAGAATTAAGGAATCACATTCACTTAAGAAGGTTGAATGTGATCTTAGTGAGCTTGATAAACTGCCACAGCTTGTGCAGGCGACAGGAATTAAACCGGATGTGTTCTATCACTTTGGGTGGGATGGAACATTTGGTGACTGCCGCAATGATATGTATATACAGAATATGAATGTGAAGTATGCACTGGACGCTGTAAATGCAGCGGCTGTTATGGGTTGCAGTGCATTCATAGGGGCTGGTTCACAGGCGGAATATGGAAGAGTTGAAGGAAAGCTTAATTCGCAGGTTCCTGCATTTCCAGAGAATGGCTATGGAATGGCAAAGCTGTGTGCAGGACAGATGACAAGAATCCAGTGTGAAAAGCTGGGAATCAGACATATATGGACAAGAATACTTAGTGTATATGGTCCATATGACGGAAGTGCTACGATGGTTATGTCTACAATAGGAAAGCTGTTAATAGGAGAGAAGCCATCATGTACAAAGGGAGAGCAGATGTGGGATTATCTGTACTCCAAGGACGCGGGGAAGGCATTTTATTTACTAGGAGAAAAAGGTATTAATGGCAAGGTTTACTGTATTGGTGGGGGAGAGGCAAGACCGCTTAAGGATTATATCGAGGATATAAGAAATGCGGTTAATCCGGAAGCAGAGATTGGTTTTGGAGAAGTTGCCTATGGTCCACGCCAGGTTATGTACTTGTGTGCAGATATACAGGATTTAGTTAAAGATACAGGATTTGCACCGGATTATAAGTTTTCAGAGGGAATTGCAGAGACAGTAGAATGGTGCAAGAAGGAGATTTGAATGAATGTAGTTTATTATGGTAGTGATTTCTTTTCTGAGATGTGAGAAGTATAAATAGAATCATTATGTGAAAACAATGTTCAAGTATAAGAGATTAATATATATTGTAGAAAATAATATATCAGAACATAATAAATATAGATTGTTAGATATATTAAATAGATTTCATAGAAATATATTTTTTATAAGGATGCCAAGCCAAAATGAAGTGTATCCTGATGTTACAATAAATTTGGGAAGAATATATGCAAGAATGGTATTAGGGGAAATACTTGAATATTCTTGTGCGGCAGAGTCGCCCATCCAGTGTGGCGTGAGCCACCTGCTCAGATGGAATGAGCCACTTTAATGAGGGTATTACTCTCGTAGTAATTTATCTAGGCTGTATACCTCTCGCATGGATCTGTCATGCACAGCATCAATGATTGTGATATTAATCTGAAAACTGTCATGTGTAATTCAGTCAATGAATGCATCGGCCAGAGGACTTGCTTATCCTCCAAGCTGACCGTACCATTCTTCGAATACATACTGTGAGCAGAAGATGGTTGATGATTTCTTACGTCTCCGATGAAGAAGCTCGAAGATATCTTTCTGTTCCGTATCAGTTGGTTTAAGAAGCACCCATTTATCCAGAATGAGAAGCATCGGATTGGAATATTTTGCCATAACTTTACGGTAGTTCCCTTCAGTTCGTGCAATGTCCAGATCCATGAGTAAGTCTGGCATACGGACATATCTAGTGTTGGAATACTGCATGCAGGCTTCCATACCAAAGGTACATGCCATGTATGTTTTACCACAGCCTGTTGCACCGGTAATAAAAAGATTCCGGTGTTCAGATATATATTCGCAAGTGGCAAGTCTGTTTATCAGCTCCTTGTTCAGCCTGCGTCCGGAAGTATAGTTGATATCCATGATATTTGCTTCCGGCTGGTCGAATCCAGCGTTGCGGATAAGAAGCTTTTGGCGGTTATTCTTGCGGTTGCCGTATTCAATATCTACCAGCATTCCAAAACGGTCTTCAAAAGGAACTTGGGTTGGAGCGTTTACTTTTAAGTTATGTATGGTCATTATTAAACTTTGAAAAATCAATATTCATATTTTCCTAAGGAATTCCTTTGAAACATCCCTTGATATATTTAAACATTAAATTATAATCAGATTGGATACGGATGTTGCTATCTTTGATTGTATTAACAGTATGAGTACCATTTTGATCAATATCAATAAAGTAGAAATAATCTTGAAATCTATTAATGTTTAAAAGCATAAGATTATGTGTTGTTATAATCAACTGTTCTTTTACATAAGGTTCAAGATTTTCAATCAGATTAGTCATCAATATATCATGTATACCATTATCAACCTCATCAATAGCAACAATTCCAGGTTTGGTAGCTGCAACAAAGATTGGAAAAAGATGTATAAGTCGTGATGTTCCAGTTGATTCACAATCTGCTGGTATTTCAACTATTTTATTAGCTATTTTTTTGACGAGTAAAAGATTATATTCATATACATTATCAGTATTAGTAGTAGGGACTAGATTATATTTGATATCTTCTATATCTTTATACATTCCTTTTAAGAATTTCCGGAGATGATCTTTGGATTCATCAAGTTTCGGTAATTCATCTTTATTAATAGTACCATGCTGAAGATTTACAATTGGAATAACATCATATATTGAACCATGTGCACGGTATCCCTCATCGATATGATAAGAAATTGTTGAAAAATAATTAAGTACTTTTAATAAATTCTTATTAACATTGTTGTCAAAATATGAATTTGCCAGTTCTTCCCTTTTGGAAGAAAGGTTAGGCAATATATATGCTAAAGTAGGAAATGTATATAAACAGCATAATGGTACGGAATTTGAGAATCTGTATTTATTCTTGAACTACTTTAATAATAAACATGATACTAAAAAGATGATTGTAGCAGCAGGGGGATTAGTAGAAGCTCCGAATGGTATTTTAACCCTGGATATACAATCGAATGGTGGTTTAAGAGTAGATGGGATGACAATTATGTCAATGATGTATAATAAGGCAAAGAATTTGAAGTGATATTAAGCAGATTTTAATAAAAAATAATTTGATTTTTCGTAACTGTTGTTTAACACATTAAATGGTATTTTATGCTTCACTTTAAGAGATAGATATTGGATTGAACTGGTTAACTGATTTATTGGATTAAACACCCGTCTTTACCGAAGAACAGTCATGGTGTAAAGTGAAATTTTACTTGACAATCAACAATTGTATGGTAGTATTTATTTAGTCGGAAAGTGAAAACATTTGTCGGATTAATACAGTTAGACAGATTTTAGGAGCAGCATTACCATTGGTATTATTGGATTAATTCGATTTATTGTAATATGTGATTGAATTATTAGAGAGGTTGGTGAGGCCTCTCTTAATGTGGCACGTGTAATATACATGATAGGGCATAAATTGTGAATAAAGGAAGGTAGGTATAATGAAAAAGAAAGTATTTGAAGAACAATTTAGGAAAATTGCAGATGAGGTAGGAAGGAAAATTGAAGTAAATAAGAAGTGTGATAATAAGGAGTTTAATCCATATAAAGAAGCATATGGATTAGTGGAAAAATCCGTAGATAAAGATTATGATAAATTAATGCAGTTAAAAGCGGAATGCAGTTTGGATTCATATGATAATGTAATCTCAGCGGGAATAAAGGTATTTCTTGGAATGATAACAACATTAACATTTATGTGGAAGGTTATGTCAGATTCAATGTCTTTTAATGAAATATTTAATACTATACCAATAATATACTTATGTATTATTCCTGTTCTGCTTATAGTTATGGTACAGGTACATAAAAAATATAAATACGTTGGAACAGGAGAAAAGTATGTAAAGCTTGCAATTGATAATATGATAAAAGATTATCATATAAAGTGGTAAGATATTAGATTTTAACATGTAGAGCGTCTTTTAAACATGAGGCGGTTGGAAGATAATGTAAGAGATTTCTTTAATGGATTAAGCAATAAAAGAGTTAACCGGATTGTTAATTTATAGATGAATAAATTGAAGTGATAGAAGGAAAAATAGTGGCGAGGATGCTGTTTAACAGGAAACAGATTGTATAATTGGCAGAAATAACATATACTAAGGAAAACAGGGCTGAGGAGAGTGCATATGAGTGATATGGTTATTGATGATGAAATTCAATTAGAGCATGAAGAAGAATTAGATAGATTGGTTTTCTCTGGTGAGAATGATACTCCTATATTCGAATCTGTCCGGGTTACAAAAAAGGATTTTTCTGTATATGAGCTGTATCGTAAGTATAAGAGAGAACAACTTATACTTGATGTTGATTTTCAGAGAAGAAAGGTATGGGAACCAAGGCAGAAGTCAGAACTTATAGAAAGTATATTAATGGGATTGCCATTGCCGATATTTTATTTTAAACAGCAGACTAATTCTGATTATGTAGTAGTTGATGGAAAACAGAGATTATCAACATTATTTGACTATCTAAATAACGAGTTTGCATTAAAGAATCTGAATATACTGCCGTTTTTGAATGGGAAGAGATTTAAAGATCTTGAGGGAGAATATGGAATATATCAGTCACAGTTGGAAGATTATCAGGTATATTCACATGTGATACTGCCGCCAACACCAGATGTTATTCTTTTTGATATATTTGATCGCGTAAACAGAGGAGGTACAAAGCTTAATAAGCAGGAAATACGTAATGCGTTGTATCATGGAAAAGGACTTGAAACTATAGATGAGATAACAAGAACAAAAGAATTTGAAACAGTGACTCGTATCATTTATAGAAAAGATACTAGAATGAAGGGCTCTTACCTAATGACTAGGTTTATGGCATTTTATATGCTCTATAATCATATGTTGGGGGATTTTACTTATTCGGGCGATTTAGATATATTAATAGAGACTTCATTAAAAAAACTGAATAATAGTCCGGACGAATCTCTTGATAATTTAAAACAGATTTCTATAGACTGTCTCAGACTTTCTTATGAAGTCTTTGGTAATAATGCATATAGAAGAGGTTTGGTATCTTCACATCCTATTAATATGAATATATTTGAAATAACCATGTACTTTATGTCATTGATAAGGGGGAAGAATATATCTATAGATAAAGTTAAAGATGTGTTAACTGATATGATTAATGATGATGAGTTTTTAAGTTCTATTGGTAATGGAAGGGACAACAATGTTAATGTCAAGAGGCGTTTTGATATGGCAGAGGCAATTAGCGGGGAGGTTATAGATGATTAAGTCAATTAGTGTGAGTGCATTGAAATCAATAAAAGAATTGAGTATTGATTGTTCTAGGTTGAATCTATTCGTTGGAACTAATTCTTCAGGAAAGTCAACTTTTTTGCAGGCTTTATTATTATTGAAACAGCATAAGTTAAATGGCAGATATATTTCTTTAGGGGATTTTAGGGAAGTAAGGAACTATTCTTTACCAAATAATTCTATAAAGCTTGAGGTAACTCAGACGGGAACATGTCAGACAGAGGGATTGGAGTATATAGAAGATAAAGAAAGAGATTCTTATAGTGCTGATATGTATTGCGTGAAGTCTAATGGTGAACATGAACCGATAGAAGAAGCTGGTGACTCTTTTATATTATCATCTGATAAATTTCATTACTTATCATGCCATAGAATTGGAGTTAATGATATATATTCTAAGAATATGATGGACGAGAAAGATTTTGGCATAGATGGTGAATATGCGCTTGCCTATCTGCTAAAGAATGAAGGAGAAAATATAGATGAAGAATTGCTTGTGAAAGATAACAGCATAACTAACAGCTTATTAGAACAGGTTAATTATTGGCTATACAACATTGTGAATATGAGGCTTTCAATTGATGATATAAAAAAAACCAATTATTTACAGGTAAAATATAACAATAACCCTGCCAATGCTTCATCAGAAGCTCTATATTGCAGACCTGTTAATGTAGGTTCAGGGATAAGTTATTTGATTAGCATTATAATTACTTGCTTGGGATCAGAGAAAGATTCTGTTATAATTATCGAAAATCCAGAGATTCATCTTCATCCTAAAGCACAGTCAAGGCTGTGTGATTTCTTATATTTTGTAAGTAAAGCTGAAAGACAGATATTTGTTGAAACACATAGTGATCATATATTTAATGGCATAAGGGCAGGCGTTGCTACTTCACAGATTGATAGAGATGATATATCTGTTAATTTCTTTGCATTAAACAAAAAATATGAAACAGAAAGCAGTTCGATATTATTTGGCGAAAACGGTAATTTTACAGGAACAAATAAAAGCATGGGGCTGGATGATTTATTTGACCAGTTTGACTTGGATCTTGACAGGATGTTGGGATTATAGGTGTTAGAGGGGATAAAGGATGTCAAAATACTATCTCAATGAATACTCATTAAGAGGTCAATTTAAGGATATAGAGGATTTTGCTGATAAGCTAATTGAAGAAACCATTCCTGTTCTGGAGCGGGTTTACGCATCAGAGGGAAATCTTGTATATAAGAAAGATACTTTGTGGAGTGCAGAAGTATGTAATGATATTTCGTTACATGAAGTATTAAAACAAAAAAGAATTTCGGCTATATCGAGATTTAAAAGTGAGCTGGCAAAGTGTTTTTTTCGTGAACCATATTGGAATTCAGATGATAAGCATGAAATAAATATAAAAGAATACAAATTTGATGAGGAATATAGTCATGAATTTGAAAAAGTAAACTGTTTTGTATTAGCCTTGGATAATGAAGGCTGTATTATATCTTTTGTGCATCCTCAATATAGGGATAAAATTCTTTCTGTAATTGCAGATGTTGGAAAAACTAAAGACAAGGAATGTTTGATTGATAATATATTTGATGTTCATTATTGGGATAAAGAGCAGGAAGTAAAGAAGTGGACAGCATGTGATAAGTATCAGATTCAGGTAAGAGCTAAAGAATTTGACTTCCATCCGCCACATTTTCATGTGTTACATAATGAATATGAGGCTGTATTCCGATTAAGCGATGGAAAGTTATATAAAGATGGTAATAAAAAATGGTCAACATCAATGATTTCAGAAATTGAAGAATGGTATAAAGATAACAGAGATGAATTGATAGAGGCTTGGGGAAATTTACATGGCTTGTGACTGTAATTATTGTAGAAATATTTTACAAGGAGAATATAGATGGAGCATCATAGAATAGATCCGTATCCAATACATAATGATACAAAGTTGATTTATATTAAAGAACCATAACTAGCAGATAAATCATTGCAAGACTGGAACTGATACCTGACGGTGGTGCAGAGTGTTTCCCATTTGAATTGATTGATAGATTAAAAGAAGCGTGTGAAATAAGTTAGTATTTTATACTATAATATTTCTTCCCAAGCTGTTGTTTCAGATTCTGTGGATAAACTTTATCCGGATTAACCCCAGCATCAACAGCCAGTTTCTTAATTATTCTCCATATATTAGATCTTTCAAGAGGGGTGCCTTTTCTAGTACAGAAAATCACCCCTGTTATTATTTCTTCATGTTCTATATATTTATATAAGCCATCTAATAAATCATCTGGAATTCGGACGTTATATTCCTCTCTGTTACGTATAACAGTAATTTTTCCTATTTTTAAAGAGTGTGTGGTAAGGTATTGTAATTCGTTTAATCTTATATCTGTATTTCCAAGGACTTGAATTAACATAGCTATTCTATAATCGTTATTGTTTATAGCGGTTTTAAGGAGTTGGTTATATTCATCAACTGTAAGTAAGTCAGAATTTGTTGATTCAGCCTTAGATTTCTTAAGATTAACGCAGTGAATATCATTTCTTCCTATAAAATTACAAAATGTGTTTATACATGATATTATAGTATTTATGCTGCTTATACTGTAATCAGCATTTTTAAGGATCTCGATATATTTATCTGCAGTATCCTGAGATATTTGGTAACTGTTATCAGAAAGAAAGATTTGAAATCTTCGTATATCCCGCATATATTTATCAAGAGTTGTTCTGCTTTTATTTTCATTTATAAGGAATTCTTCGAATTCATTAATATCTGTATTAGTGATTTTATTATTCATGGGAAATCTCCAGTTATTGTAATTTGATTTTTGCATATTCCTGTGCAGTGATTTTATCTATTATTTCTAGTCCGACACGAACACGCTTAGGTTGATGCCACAGATATACTTCTATATCAGCAATTCTCTTATGTCTGTCAATCTTCTTAACCATATCAGACTTTCCGCTAAGAGGCCCTTTATATATCATTAATTGATCATCTACAATATATCCATATGACATAGCAATATAGTTATACTCGTCCATAAGCTGACGGAGATATTGTTCTTCTTCCTTGTTAATGGCGTTGAAATCCCCGCCTATGCGGACAGGAGAAACTACATTAGGTATACGCCAGAGAAGTTTTTCAAGAGTCTTGGAATCTGAATCGCTCTCTATAAATATGTATCCTGCAAATAGAATGTCATCGTCAAGATGCCAGGAACCTTCATATTTCTTGGCATGTTGCCAGATAGGAGAGAATACTTTTGTGGCTATATCTTCTGGAATGGCTTTGCGGCATTTATCAACGGCATCTAGTTCTCTGCCGGCTGTTGTGTGTGCTATGTACCACATAGGGTATACCTCGATTCTTCAATCTATATTGTATTTCATAAATAACATTATGTTGTAAAAATACTTTGGATATGGTAGCATATTTATATAGTTAATTCAAGAGTGTAGAGATTGATTCATAGCTGAAGAAAGCTTCAAGGATTGCATAGGTACATATTGTTTTTGAGAAAAGTGGTAGCAGCCTTATTGGTGATGCTGATAAAACATTATATTTTCATGTAAGCAAGATCATATTTGATGCTGGAATCAAGATAAAACAATTACCATGCGCACTAAACCCCATTGCATAATCCCAAAACATGTTATATAATATAATGACATATGAGATTATATTGCTACGAATAGCCAATAGGAGGATATGATGACAAGAACATACGCTGTTAAGTATAAGAGTAAATCAAAGATGTTAACAACACCTGAGCAGGTTGCCCAGACTGAGGAAGATATCAAGGCATTAGCACTTGTTAAGGATGCAGTTATTAAGGAAGACGGACAGGTTGTTACTGTTGAGGTTGAGAATGAGGAAGATTTCGAACCAGTTATGGACAGAGTAGTCAACATTTTCAGAAGAATTGATGACAAGTCTGAGGTTTCATACAAGTTCGGTCTTAACCGTGAATAATTCGAAGACTATTGATTAGAGTAAGCCTGTGAAGCTAAGACTGCGTCACAGGCTTATATTATGTATATGCCAGAGCAGACATTAATTATTTGATAAGCTATGTATTATGTGATATAAAGGAGTAAAACAGTGAGTTTAGAAAGTGAAATCAAGAAAAGAAGGACATTTGCCATTATCTCTCACCCGGATGCTGGTAAGACAACATTAACAGAGAAGTTCCTGCTTTATGGAGGAGCTATTAACCTTGCAGGTTCTGTAAAGGGTAAGAAAACTGCAAAGCATGCAGTTTCCGACTGGATGGAGATTGAGAAGGAAAGAGGTATTTCGGTAACTTCTTCTGTTCTTCAGTTTAACTATGAAGGTTACTGTATCAATATTCTTGATACTCCGGGACATGAGGATTTCTCAGAGGATACCTACAGAACTCTTATGGCAGCAGATTCAGCAGTCATGGTTATTGATGCTTCTAAGGGTGTTGAGAAACAGACTATCAAGCTTTTCAAGGTATGTGTTATGAGACACATTCCTATATTTACATTTATCAATAAGATGGATAGAGAAGCTAATGATCCATTTGAGCTTCTTGATGAAATTGAGAGTGTACTTGGAATCTCTACATGCCCAATTAACTGGCCTATCGGATGCGGTAAGGAATTCAAGGGTGTGTATGACCGTAAAGAGAAAAATGTTTCTTTATTCAAGGCAGCCATGAATGGTCAGAAGGAAGTTGATACTGAGATTGTTGATGCGTCAGACGAGGCAGTTCTTAAGGACAGAATTGGTGATGCTTTCTATGACAAGCTTCAGGAAGATATTGAGCTGTTAGACGGAGCAAGTGCGGAGTTTGATCAGGAGATGGTAAGTGCAGGTGACCTTACACCTGTATTCTTTGGTTCAGCGCTTACTAACTTTGGTGTACAGACTTTCCTTGAGCATTTCTTATCAATGACAACTTCACCACTTCCAAGAAAGTCTGATCAGGGAATTATTGATCCATTTACTGAGGATTTCTCAGCATTTGTATTCAAGATTCAGGCTAACATGAATAAAGCACATAGAGACAGAATTGCTTTCATGAGAATATGTTCCGGTAAGTTTGAAGCCGGAATGGAAGCCAACCATGTTCAGGGTGGCAAGAAAATAAGACTCAGCCAGCCACAGCAGATGATGGCGGAGGAGAGACATATTGTTGATGAGGCATACGCAGGAGATATTATCGGTGTATTTGATCCGGGTATCTTTTCGATTGGAGATACATTGACAACATCAAAAGAAAGATTTGCATATGAAGGAATTCCGACATTTGCACCGGAACATTTTGCAAGAGTGCGTCAGGTTGATACAATGAAACGTAAGCAGTTTGTAAAGGGTATTAATCAGATTGCTCAGGAAGGTGCAATCCAGATTTTCCAGGAATACAATACAGGAATGGAAGAAATTATCGTTGGAGTAGTTGGTGTCCTGCAGTTTGATGTTTTGAAATATCGTTTGCAAAATGAATATAATGTGGAGATCAGACTGGAAAATCTGCCTTACGAATATATTCGCTGGATTGAAAACGATGAAATTGACATGGCTAAATTGTCTGGTACTTCAGATATGAAGAAGATTAAAGATTTGAAAGACCGTCCATTATTGTTATTTGTGCATGAATGGAGTATTCGTATGACATTGGAAAGAAACGAGGGACTGCAGCTTTCGGAATTTGGACGTTCTTAAAGAAAACAGACAAATTTCTTTGCAAATAGACTAATATTTGGTATAATACTTACAGATTGAACCATACAGGAGGTTTTGAAAAATGGCGAAGGAAGAAAGAACCACTTATACAATACACAATGACAGCAGCAAAGGAGAAGTTAAGATTGCAGATGAAGTAGTAGCAATCATTGCAGCACTTGCAGCAACAGAAGTTGAAGGCGTTGCATCTATGGCAGGCAATATCACAAACGAACTGATTAGTAAGCTCGGCATGAAAAATTTGTCTAAAGGTGTGAAGGTTGACGTGCTGGAAGGTGTTGTGACAGTTTCACTGGCATTAAATCTGAAGTATAATTATAGCATTATGACTGTAACAGAGAAGGTGCAGGAGAAAGTAAAAGCAGCAATCGAGAATATGACAGGTCTGGAAGTAGCAGATATTAATATTCGTGTGGCTGGAGTTGAGATGGATAATCAGGAATAAAAGTTTGATTATTCTAAGAAGCGGCGTAGTAAAAAGGATGTCGTACAGACATCCTTTTTCTTACCTGATGGGTCGTGATAAAAAGTTGTAAGCAGCTTTTTATGATCTGAATAACAATAAAGAAACAAAGCAACGCAGAAAGAATAATTCTTGTCCACCAGCTTGACAAAGTACCCTGAGTAGTAATCAAACTGGAAATCGTACCCTTAATCAACACACCAAACAAAGTACCAATCGGAGTACCAACACCACCTGAAAGAAGCGTACCACCAATAACCGCTGATGAAATTGCATCCATCTCAAGACCCTTTGCCTGCTCAACGAAACCTGCACAACTGTTCAAACAGAACAGGAAGCCACCAAGGCCTGCAAGAAAACCATCCAGAACATAAGCATTAAAAATAGTTTTCTTAACATTCAGACCCATCATTAATGCACTCTGACGGCTACCGCCGATCGCATAAAGCTTACGTCCAAACTTACGATATTTCAGAAGAACCGCGATCAGAATTACAACAATCAGAGCAATCACAACTGTCGGCGGAATATAAGCCGGAATAAATTTACCCTTCTTACTGGTTGAACCAAAAGGCATATAGAAACGGTAATTTGCCCATTTCAGGAATAACTCATTCTTGATAGAAATCATATCAGTACTGATGATAGCTGTCAGACCACGTCCGAAGAACATACCTGCCAGAGTAACGATGAATGGCTGGATATCCAGATAAGCTACCAGGAATCCCTGAACAATACCAAAAGCAACACCAATAAGCAGTGCAACTAAAACTGCTGCATATGCGTTCACACCTTTGTTCTCCATAAGGTCTGCAAGAACCATACATACAAGTGCAGTAACAGAACCTACGGAAATATCAATACCACCGGTGATCATAACGATTGTAAGACCACACGCAATAACCAGAAGACCCGCATTAGATACAAACAGGTTCAGAAACATCTGAGGTTTTGCAAAACCTTTATCAGCAAAAACAATCATACCTGCAACATACATTACTACAAATAATGCGATTGTGATCAGAAGCAGGAAGCCATTTCCCGTTATTTTCTTTTTCTGTACATTTGCTTTCATTACTTCTGACCTCCTTCTGCTGCCACACTTCTTTTAGCCTTTAAGTTGGCAATATATTTCTTAAATACATCACTCTGCAGTGTAACGATGATAACAACTACGATTGCCTTATAAACAGGAAGCTGGTCTGCTTTTACGTTCATCGCATAGAGTGTTGTGGTCAGAGCCTGAATAGTGTAGGCACCGATTACGGAACCGATCAGGCTGAATTTACCACCACCAAGGAAGTTTCCGCCAAGCGCAACTGCAAGGATGGCATCCATTTCCAGGTTAAGACCAATGTTGTTTGCATCTGCAGAGTAGATACGGCTGGATGCCACAATACCGGCAATACCAGCCAGTACACCACAGATAACATAGGTAAGGAATTTAATCATCGTAGAATTTAATCCCACAAGACGAGCTGCCTTTCCATTGATACCAACACTTTCAATGTAAAGCCCAAGAGCAGTCTTCTTCAAAATCAGGTACACAATAACAACTGTAATGATCGCAAAGAAAATAGGTGTAGGAATCGGGCATTTTCCAATATATCCACCAGCCATCTTAAAAGAATCCACACGAATATAAGTAATCTGTCCGTTTGTGATCAGCTGAGCAATACCACGACCGGCTGTGTAAAGGATCAGAGTTGCAACCATTGGCTGAATATTCAGCTTGGAAACCAGAAATCCATTAAATGCACCACATAATGCAGATGCAAGAAGTGCTGCGATAACAGCCAGGATCACAGGATTCTGGTAATCATTTACAGAAACCTGTCCGCCGGAAAGAATCTGACAGCAGACAGCCGCTGCAACTGCCATGATTGCACCAACACTGATATCCTGTCCACCGGAAGCTGCTGTTACCAGTGTCATACCGATTGCAAGGATAACCAGCTCTGAAGCACGATTGATAACATCAATGATATAACCGTAAAGTACGCCGTTTCGGATCGATACATTAAAGAAGTCCGGTGTCTTGATCACATTGAGCAAAAGTACGGCGATGAGACACACGATAGGAAGAAACAGTCTCGCACTTGTTATTTTCTTTAATTTACTCTTATTCATTATTTATCGTCACCTCCGGCAATAGCTTTCATAACTCCGCTCTGGGAAAGTTCATCCTCTTCCAGCTCCCCTACCTTCTGGCCATCACGAAGAACTGCCATACGGGAGCAGGTGCGGAGCATTTCCTCAACCTCTGAGGAGATAAATGTAACTGCCATTCCCTGATCCGCAAGATCAAGAACCAGTTTCTGAATCTCTGTCTTAGTACCGATATCAATACCTCTGGTCGGCTCATCGAGAATCAGATATTCCGGGTGAGTCAGAAGCCATCTTGCTAGAATTACCTTCTGCTGATTACCACCGGATAGTGATTTAATCGGTGTGTCTGCAGAAGCGGTCTTGATCTCCAGGAGCTTGATATATTCATCTGCAAATTTATTTGCCTGTGCTTTTGAAAATGGTTTGAAGAATCCACGAAGCACCTGTGCCGCCAGAATGATATTGTCTCTGACAGACAAATCTCCGACAATTCCGTCTCTCTTACGGTCTTCCGGAAGATATGCGATTCCCTGCTTCATAGCATCCAGTGGTTTATTGATTTTTACTGCTTTTCCGCTTTTCTTTACTGTACCGCCAGTCACACGATCTGCTCCGAAGATTGCACGCACGCACTCGCTTCGTCCAGATCCGAGAAGTCCGGTAAATCCATTGACTTCTCCTTTTCTTATATTGAAGTCAAATGGTTTGATTCCGGCATTGCTCTGTAAGCCTTCCACTTCAATGACTGGTGGAATGGACTCATCCGCCTCATACCACGGGTGCTACCATCGACAAGGCTCATCCACTCTTCAGAAAT
>OLIS01000048.1_pt1 | contig 74697 bp, 70 predicted proteins | sample 1601351 | NCBI WGS metagenome assembly OLIS01 (sample SAMEA2452122, study PRJEB22498) | human gut metagenome | biome: human feces; feature: human gut; material: feces | place: Australia | collected 2012
CTGTAAATATACCCCAATCGAACTCTTAGAAGCGTTCGGCGGGGAATGCCAGAACCTGAATGAGATGCCGCAGGGCTTTGACCATGCGGATCAGATAGCGCATCCGAACATCTGCGGATTCGGCAAGGCTCTTCTGGAAGCTGTGATGAGCGGAAAGGTAAAGGAACTGGTGCTGGTCAACTGTTGTGATACGATCCGGAGTGTCTATGATATTCTGGAAGACAGTGGAAAACTGGATTTCTTATATATGATCGATGTCCTTCATTGTGATGCAGAGTGCAGCAGAGAACGTACAGCAGTGCAGTTAAAAGGTCTTGCGAAAGCATATGGAGAATATAAAGGCACAACATTTGATGAAGAAAAGTTCCGTCAGGCATTCAAGAAGCCGGAACACATTGTAAAGCCGCATATCAGTGTGCTGGGTGCACGTATGGGAAATGAACTTTTTGATATGGTACAGAAAAGTATGCCATATCCGGTGGAAAATGATACCTGTGTCAATAACCGTTCGGTGGGCGAGGCAGAGCCGCCAAAAGATCTGGAATTCGATGAGCTGATGGCATGGTATGCGAAAGAACTTCTCGGACAGATTCCATGTATGCGTATGATGGATCACAGTGGAAGAAAGAGATTATACAATGACCCGGGATTAAAGGGGATTATTTATCATACCGTGAAATTCTGCGATTTTTACAGTTTTGAATATGCACAGATCAAGCAGAATGTGACCGTGCCGCTTCTGAAGATCGAATCGGATTATACGGTGCAGAGCAGCGGGCAGCTTCTGACAAGATTAGAAGCATTTGCAGAGAGAATTCAAAGACAAGTTCGTAGTGCAGGAATAAAGAATTTATCCGAATTAAAAGAATACATGAAGACTTGGTATAAACACTCTGGCGGAACGTTATGTGGATCAAATGGGTTCGACGGGTGGTATAGCTGTGAAAAAGGTCATATAAAACTATGCAAAAATAACTTCGAGGAAATTGTTAAAAAGACAGTTAACAAAATGGCAGATGTGATCAGCGAAATGATTCAATTCGATGTTGATGCAGCGGAAGAACAAAAGACGGAACGTGTGGAGATTCCGCAAACAAACAAAGTAGAAGTGCCAGAAATCAGATCAGATGAGCGAAGACACCGCTTAAAACTTGCAAGCATGTTTTTCGATGCAGTAGACACAGGAAAGAAATCGTTTGAGCTACGAAAAAATGATAGAAACTATAAGATCGGGGACATCATAGAACTGCACGAAATGAATGACGGAGAAGAGACAGGAAGAGTAACAGAAAAGCAAGTGATCTATGTCCTGGAAGGATTTAAAGGACTGGAAGAAGGCTACTGCATTTTAGGATTGGATGAAAAGGAGAGATAAACATGGATATAAGAGATAAAGTTATTTCTATCCAGATTAATGATGCTTATGAAAGACCATATGCAGCACCTATTTTAAGAGATGAGTCTATGCATGATCGTCTTGCACCGGGAACAGGAGCAAAAGATACAGCAGGATTTGTTAAGATGATTAAAGACGCAGGAGTTGATCCGAAGGTTGTTGGTGTAGAAGTTATTTCTGATGCAATCCTTGGAAAAGGACTGAAAGAAGCAGCTGCTTATACATATGAAAACACAGAGAAAGTATTAAAAGAAGTTTGGCCAGAGTTGGTAGACTAATTTGAAAAACAGATGATGCCAAAGAGAGAGGTAAAATGATGAAATTCAAAAATATGTTTTCTCCGATTCAGATTGGACCTATGACTGTTAAAAATCGTTTTGTGGTTCCACCGATGGGAAATAATTTCGCAAATTCAGACGGAACATGGAGTGACGAATCTGTGGCTTACTATGGTGAGCGTGCAAAAGGTCAGTTTGGTCTGATCACAATTGAAGCGACTGTAGTACATAAAGGAGCGAAGGGCGGTCCTAAGAAACCATGTCTTTATGATGACAACAGCATTGAAAGTCTGAAGAAAATTACAGATGCCTGTCATGAAGAAGGTGCAAAGGTATCTATCCAGCTTCAGAATGCAGGACCGGAAGGAAATGCAAAGAATGCAGGAGCACCGATCCAGGCTGCTACAGCAATCTCATCAGCAGATGGAAGAGACATTCCTGAAGAAGTATCTACAGAAAAAGTGTATGAGCTTGTAAAAGGATATGGTGAAGCAGCAGAACGTGCAATGAAAGGTGGAGCAGATGCAGTAGAGATCCATATGGCGCACGGCTATCTTGTAAATTCATTTATGTCACCAAGAACAAATAAGCGTGTCGATGAATTTGGCGGAAACTTTGAGAACAGAATGAGATTTTCACGTCTCATTATTGAAGAAGTAAAGAAGAAAACAGAAGGAAAGATTGCTGTTCTTGCACGTATTAACAGTACAGAAGACATGTTTGGAGGACTTGATAATCACGATATGTGTGCAGTTGCTTCTTATTTAGAAGATTGCGGAATTGATGGTCTTCACGTATCCCGTGCAGTACATTTAAAAGATGAATATATGTGGGCTCCGACAGGAATTCACGGCGGATTCTCAGCAGAGCTTGTTGCAAATATCAAGAAATGTGTTTCTATTCCGGTTATTACAGTCGGAAGATATACAGAACCACAGTTTGCAGAACAGATCATTAAAATGGGAAATGCAGATTTAGTAGCATTTGGACGTCAGTCACTTGCAGATCCGCACACACCACAGAAAGCAATGGAAGAAAGACTGGAAGATCTTACACCATGTATCGCCTGTCTTCAGGGCTGTGTTGCTAATATGTATGCAGGTAAACCAATCTGTTGTCTTGTAAATCCAGTACTTGGACATGAAAAAGAAGGACTGCCGAAGGCTGAGAAGGCGAAAAAAGTTTACGTGATCGGCGGTGGTGTGGCAGGTATGTGTGCTGCATTTACAGCGAAGAGACGCGGACATGATGTGACATTATTTGAAGCTACAGATAAGCTTGGCGGTAATATGAGACTGGCTGCATATCCACCAGGAAAAGGTGATATCACAGGTATGATCAGAAGTTACATTGTAAAATGTGAAAAAGCCGGAGTTAATATCAAGATGAATACAAAAGTAACTGCACAGATGTTGAAAGAAGATACACCGGATGCAGTGATCCTTGCAACAGGAGCTGAGACTTTAGTACTTCCATTTATCAAAGGTATTGAAAATCCGGATATCGTCTATGGTGTTGACTGCCTGGAAGGAACACGCCCGGTAGGACATAAAGTCTTAGTTGTTGGTGGCGGTATGGTAGGTGCAGAGACAGCAGACTTCTTAGCAGAGCAGGGACATGAAGTAGCCATTATCGAAATGAGAGATGCGATCGGACCGGATGTGATCCATGAGCACAGAATTTTTCTTATGGAAGCATTTGAAAAATATGGCATCAAACAGATTACAAGTGCAGCTGTATCAGAAATCTTCTCAGATGGCGTAAGTTACAAAAATGCAGCAGATAAATCAGACGAGACGATCTACGAGGCAAGAGGATTCGACACAGTTGTTCTCTCTATGGGATTCAGCTCACGTTATACACACCGTGATGGACAGAACGTAGTTTATGACTTTGCAGAAGAATTAAAAGACATCGTACCAGAAGTCCACATGGTAGGTGACGCAGTAAGAGCACGCCGTGCACTGGATGCCACAAAAGAAGCATATGAGGTTGCATTGAATTTATAAATGAAATTATATCAGGAGGATTAGAATCATGGAAAAAAGAATTTCTGGACACACAGGCTTAATGGGATTATTTGGATCACCGGTTGGACATTCAGGATCACCGGCAATGTACAACTTCAGTTTCCAGCATGACGGATTAGATTATGCATATCTGGCATTTGATGTAACAGAGGAAGAAATGCCAAAAGCATTTGAGGCAATTCGTTTATTCAACATGCGCGCTGGTAACTTTACAATGCCATGTAAAAATATTGCAGCAAAGTTAGTTGACAAACTTTCTCCGGCAGCAGAGATCATCGGAGCATGTAACGCATTTGTAAATGATAATGGTGTGATCACAGGATACATTACAGATGGTGTTGGATTTGTTAAAAATCTTGAGATCAACGGTGTATCTGTAAAAGATAAAAAGATTGTTGTCCTTGGTGCCGGTGGAGCCGCTACAGCTATTCAGGTTCAGTTAGCATTGGACGGAGCAAAAGAAGTTAACATTTTCAATATAAAAGATAAATTCTACGAAAGAGCAGAAGGAACAAAGGCTAAATTAGCAGAGAAGTGTCCGGACTGTGTTGTTACTGTAGAGGATCTTGCTGATAAGGCTAAACTGGAAGAAGAGATCAAAACTTGTGATATTCTTATCAATACAACGATTATGGGAATGAAACCACACGAGGATGTAACTCTGGTTGACAAATCTTTATTCCGTAAGGATCTTGTTGTTGCAGATACTGTATACAATCCAGAGAAGACAAAGATGATCCTTGAAGCAGAAGAAGCAGGATGCAAAGCAATCGGTGGCGCAGGAATGCTTCTGCAGCAGGGGGCAGTTAACTACGAACTGTTTGTTGGAAAAGAGATGCCACTTGCTGAGTATCAGGAATTTCAGAAGGCTCAGGCAAAATAATTACATTCACAAAAGGAGAATGATGGAATGAGAGCAAAGAAATATTTGTGGTCTATCCTTTGTGTATATTTTTGCTATTTAACACATGGTATCCAGGCTATCATTTTAAGTCAGAACAACGTAAACTTTGCAAAACAGTGGGGATTCAATATGACAGACCCACAGTCAGCAGCATATGCAGCAGGTCTTGCAGCGGTAAGTACAGCAGTTGCATGGACAGGCTTTGGTAAATTCGTCAGCGTCTGGATTGGTGGAGAGATTTCGGATCATGTAGGACGTAAAAAATTAATGATCGGTGGAGCAGCATTATATATTCTATGCTTCCTTGGATTCTTATTTACAAAAAGTGCATTAGTTGCTTCTGTATGTGGATTTGTTTCAGGAGTTGCAACATCCGGTTTCTGGGATGCATCAGGATATCCGGCTGTACAGGAAGCTTATCCGGCAGCACCTGGATCTGCACTGATCGGGATCAAATTTTTTGTTTCTGTTTCCGGTATGATTTATCCGTTCCTGGTTGTTCATAATGCAAACAGCGGAAACTGGAAATTAAATGTTATTATCCCGCTTGTAATGTCAGTTGTTTGTCTGGTACTTGCAATTATTGCACCGTTTGCTTATGATGATCAGAAGAAAGCGTCAGAAGGAAAGAAAGACAAATCTGATAATGCAGTGCAGGCAGCAATGCTTGTAAAGCCAAATAAATTTATCGTATTTCTTGTAATGTTTTATGCGTTCCTTTGCATGGCGATCATGTATGGCGCACAGCAGTATACAAAAGCATTTGGACTTTCCGTATGTGGACTTTCCGAGATTCAGGCAGCAGGTATGACTTCTATTTATACAATTGGGTCTATCTGTGCAGTACTTTTCTGGGCGTTCATGATGGCAAAATTAAAATGGAACCCGTTAAAGGTTGTCCTTATTGATTCTATCTGTACAGCAGTGGCACTTGCGGGTGTACTGTTTATCCATCAGGTAGCAATCATTTACATCGCTATCGCAATGTTGGGATTCTTCGCAGCAGGAGGTGCTCTTCAGACAGGTCTTGCAGTTGTTCAGTTATTTAACCCAGGACCGAAGGGAAGAAATACTGGTATTTATTACACATTTATGGGTGCGGCAAGCTACCTGATCCCAGTAGTGGCAGCACAGCTTACAAAATCATCTGGTGAGGCAAGTGCAGTATACAGCCTCATGATCATGCTGTTAGTATTTGCAATCCTTGCTATTTTAAGTTCTCTCTACTTAGTAGCACAGCACAAAAAAATCTTCGGAAAAAGTGCATTATAGGAAGTAACATAGTAACAATCTCAATTCATACGAAAAAAATGGACTGTTGTTCCAAAAGATGTTATCATCAAAAAGAATGCAGTCCTTTTTTTGAGATTAAATTGTTAAAAAATAGACACTTGTAAATCGAAAAATGAAGGAGAAGCTTAAAAGATGAGTCCGAAAAGAACAAGAAAAGCCAACGAACTTCCCTATATTCCACTCGGCCCATTTCAGTGGCGTATTCCGGGAATTCATTATAAATTAGAATATGTAGAATTTTTTCAAGGTCTGATCCTTGGCGCTACTGCGTTAAGTTCGATTCCGTATCTGACGGATAATCTTGGACTTCCGTATGAACTTGCATGGAGCTGCGTCATCATTGAAGTATTTATGTACATGCTTCATGGATGGTTAGGAGATCCGGTTGTCCCGGGATGGATCACACCGACATTACCATTTACACTGGCATATTTAAATGGATTCCCAAAAGGACCGGAGCGTATTCAGGCAATGATTGCATTGCAGCTGCTTGTTGCATTTGTATTTATATTTATGGGAATTACCAAGCTTGCAGATAAATTCGTGAATGGTGTGCCGAATTCAATAAAAGGCGGTATTCTGATTGCAGCACCGATTACAGTATTGCAAGGACAGCTCTCAGATGGAAGCCAGCTGATGACTGCGCCAATCGCAACACTTTCCGGTACATTGTTACTTGCGTTTTTGAGTTTTTCACCGTTCTGTGAAAAGAACAGAGAAAAATATAAAATATTGGATATCATGGCAAAATATGGAAACTTATTCCCATATCTGATTGCTATGTTAGCAGGAGTATTGCTTGGAGAATTGTCAAAACCGGTTCTCGAACTTGGAACACTCATCCGAATTCCTGACTTTAGTAATATTTTCCACACAGTCAGTATTTTTGCAGTCGGATTTCCACCGATTTCAAAATTTATAAGTGCAATTCCGTTGGCGTTGATCTGTTATGTACTTGCGTTTGGAGATTTTGTTACATCACAGACGTTGGTAGAGGAAGCACAGGACAGCAGAACTGACGAATATATTGACTTTAATTCAAGCAGATCAAACCTGATCAGTGGTCTTAGAAACCTAATCCTTGCAATTTTTGCACCGTTCCCACCACTGGCAGGTCCGCTTTGGATCGGTATGACCGTATCTGTTGCAATGCGTTATAAAGAAGGAAAGAAAGCGATGAAATCGCTGATCGGTGGAATGAGTTCTTTCCGTATGGCAACATTCATCAGTGTTATTTTAGTGCCGATCGTGTCATTCATGAAACCAATTATGGGCGTGGGTTCTGCAATCACTTTGTTATTCCAGGCATATGTATGTGCAAGAATCGGTATGGATTATTGTAAGACGAGTACAGATAAAAGTATTGCCGGAGTAATGGCAGCAGTGCTTGCATTCAAAGGTTCCGGATGGGCTTTACTTGTAGGTTTTGCAATGAACATTTTACTGTCTAATATGGAATTTCAGAAGAAGAAATTAGAGATCTCAGAGACAGAACAAAATTAATAAAAGAATTCAACAGGAGCAGTTAGTCTGGAAAATAGACTAGCTGCTTTTTGTGTAAAAAGCAGCTAATCTATTTTTTATATTGTGAAAAATCAAGCCAGTCCCAGTTGATCCAATTTTATTTTACAAAATTAAATCTGCAAATCCTGTAGATACAAGGAATAAGATGAGCATTACAACAGGAACTACATAACGAATCATAAAGCGATACATGCCGGCACGTTTAAAATGTTCTCCGTTCCTTTCTACTTCTCCTATGATCCAGTCAGGTCCGATTACCCAGCCAATCAGAATACTGGTCAGAAGTGAGATGAATGGCATAAGGAAGCTGTTGCTGATATAGTCCATAACATCCAGCAGCTGTCCAACAGATCCATTTGGAAGTTTCAGTTCGAAATAAAGTTTATTATATCCAAGACAGATCAATACTGCAGTAATAAGGGAATAAATCCCAACTGCACCACACATTTTTTTACGTGGCTTATGATATAATTCCATACAGTTTGCAACCAGAGTTTCCATAACGGAAACGCAGGAGGTAAGTGCCGCAAATCCCATCATCAGGAAGAAGGCAATTGCTGCCGGACGTCCAAAGATTCCCATGGCGTCAAAAACTTTTGGCAGTGAGATGAAGATCAGGCTTGGACCTGAAGCCATTCCATCATTTCCAAGAAATACAAAGACAGCAGGGATGATCATCATTCCGGCAAGGAATGCAACTCCCGTGTCAAAGAGTTCAATCTGATTCGTTGCTTTATTCAAGTCAACATCATTTTTAACATAAGAACCGTAAGTGATCATAATTCCCATAGATACGCTTAAGGAAAAGAATAACTGACTCATCGCATCCAGAAGAATTTCCAGAAAACGTTTTACGGTTAATCCGTGAAAGTCTGGTTTTAAATAAACAGACAGACCTTGCATACCTGTACGAACAGTACCATCTGCCGCTGTGTGAGACAGTGTCAGACAGAAAATGGAAATGATCACGATTAAAAGAATCAATCCAGGCATAATGATCTTGGAAAATTTTTCAATTCCCTTTTCTACACCGCGAAATACGATCCAGGCAGTCAGCGCAAGGAAAATCAGCATAAATACAATTGGTGCAATATCAGATGTGATAAAAGATGTAAAATATCCATCTGCTGCTGCTTCAGTTCCGTCAGAAACAAGATAGACGAAAAGGTATTTTGAAATCCATCCACCGATGACAGAATAATAAGTCATGATCAATACCGGAACGAGGAAAGTTAAACGTCCCAGAAATTTCCATTTTGGATTAAGCTCTTCAAAAGCTCTCAGTGCATTTTTCTTTGTTTTTCGTCCGATCGCAACATCTGTTGTCAGTAATACAAACCCAAAAGTTAATACCAGTACCAGGTATACCAGAAGGAACAGACCGCCTCCGTCCTTTGCACATAAGTACGGAAACCTCCAGATATTTCCAACACCTACGGCGCTTCCGGCTGCGGCTAAGACAAAGCCTATTGAACCGGAAAAGCTGCTTCCTTTTTCTTTCATTTCAAATTCCCCTCTCAATAAAGTTAATAAAAGGCTGTAGAAGTTCAGCCCAATAGCTATATTTTATACGAAATAAATATAAAATCAAGTGAAAGAAGTTTCCTTTAAAGAAACTTTATGGAAGAAAAGTTTCGTAAAACTTTACAAATCAACTGCTTTTCAGATATAATTATAAAAGAAAGAAATTAATGAAAAGAATGGATAGTATGAGGAAACAAAATGAGTGATTTTACTTGTTATGTAGGGGAACAAATACGACAATACCGGAAAGCCGGGAAGATGACAATGCAGGAACTGGCAGATGCCATCCACAAGAGCAGAGCTACGATATGTAAATATGAAAGTGGAGAAATTTCGGTTGATATTGAAACATTATATGAGATCAGCCAGGTGCTTCAGGTGTCGATCTCTCAGCTTACCACATACCTTCCGGAATCGGTCAATGAACCGGTCAGTTTTCCGGGATGGGGGAAAAAGAGCCCATTCTTTCAGGCGAGGAGATTATATTTATATTTTTATGACGGACGCTATCAGAGAACAAAAGATGGTGTTATCGATATTTATGAAAAGAAGGGAGAACCTGGAAAGTACGAGGCAACTCTGACAATCTGTTCTGTTTCTGCAAATGGAAGAAGCAGTGAGATTTTTTATATCGGAAGAGTACTTTACAGCGATATGTTGATTCGTTTTTCTTTTGTAAATCAATATAATCCGTTGGAAGAGGATCTTCTTTATATTTTTAATCCTCTGGAACTCAGAGATTTTACAATGGGGCTTTTATGTGGAATTTCAAGCGCAGATCTTATGCCTTGTGCTTTTAAATGTGTAATCACGTTAAAACCACAGGAACACACGGAAAGTTTCCGTCACCAGTTGCTTTTTACTAAAAAAGATCTGAAGCGTCTGGAGCAGCTTAACATGTTGCTGGTAGATAATATGAAGAAATAAGGGAGACATCAGTGAAACGAAACAAAAGACAATTGTATGTAATGATTTTTGTTTTTGCAATGATTGCGCTGGCCTATACTTGCCGTATGCTGGATATGTATGATATAGGCAACGGTTATCCGGGGAATGTCCGCGCGGCGCTATATATAGTTTTACTTGCTTTGTGGGGATATTCTATTGACCGGAGGATCATTCAGAAGCCGGTACTGCACTGTCTGCGCCTGACAGATGCACTGATGTTGCTTTGGCTTATTCTTCGGACACTTAAGTATGAAGTGATCACGGATCTGACAGTGGCGAGGTATCTATGGTATTTGTATTACTTGCCAATGCTGTTTATCCCGTTGCTGGGGGTATATATTGCAATGTCTTTGGGAAAGTCAGAGGAATATCGTCTGAGTGGAAAGACACAACTGTTGACAATTATTCCTGCACTACTTTTCTTATGTGTTATTACCAATGATCTTCATCAAAAAGTATTTACATTTAAAAGCGGAATTCCGGGAAATCCAGGTAATGGACCATATTATCACAATGTGGTGTATTTTTTCTGCCTTGCCTGGATGGTGGGCTGCATGATATTTACAGTTGTTCATATATTTAAGAATAGTCGTGTTTCAAATGTAGGAAAAAGACGGGTGATGCCATTTGTATTTTGTTGTGTGACAATTCTGTATGGAGTGCTTTATCTGATCGGAATCCCACAGGTACGTTATGTGTTTGGGGATATGAATGTGATGAACTGTCTGATGTATATGGCCATTTACGAAAGCTGCATTCACTGCAAGATGATACAGTCGAATTCTGGTTATATTGAACTGTTTGAGGCAACAACGCTGGCAGGCTGCATTGCAGATGAAAATGGGCAGATTGTTCTTCGCTCCCATGCGGCAGGAGAAGATATGATCTGTCCCAGGGAGGGACAGAAAATACTTACGCCTGATGGAATGCGCATCTCATCGGCACCGATCAGAGGAGGCTTTGTTGTCTGGAGTGATAATGTACGTCCATTGATGGATCTTCGAACCCGGCTGAATGAAAATAAATTGGAGATGGAGAAGAACAAGAAGAAACTCCAGGATGCCTATCTTGTACAGAAGAGGCTGTATGAGCTGACGGAAAAGAATCATATTTACGATGAACTGGAAGTGAAGTTTAAAAAACAGACAGATCAGATACGTCAGCTGCTCGAACAATGTAAGAACGCTGATCCATGTGAGACACGGAAATTTTTGAAAGAGATATTGCTGATCGGTACATACATTAAGCGCAGTGCAAACCTGTATTTTTTAAGCGAAGAATATGAAATACTGCCGCAGCAGGAATTACGACTGACAGTTGATGAAGCAGTACGGGCAATGACCGCCTGTGGTACAGAATGTGGAGTGCTCTATCGTACGACAAGACCGATGCGTTCAGCAGATGTTGTGCGCTTATTTGAATTGCTGCATGTTGTGGCAGAGAAGACACTGGGAGAATTACAGTCATTGTTTATCTCTGTGTCTGATGATGAAATGAATTTATCTGTGGAATGTAGTATAGATCTGTCAGTGATAGCTTCACAGGAAGGTGACAGTTTGTCAGGATGATGGATTGTGGCTGGTCCGTACACAGATAGGAGGACAGGACAATGCATAGATTGAAACATTTCGGGTTCAATGTAATCAAGGAAAGCTTTGATCAGCTTCCTTCCGGAGTCTGTTTTTTTAATTACAAGGGAGACATTGTACTTTGCAACCGACAGATGTATCGTTTGAGCCAGTATTTATTTGACAGTGATATGCAACATCTCAGGGAAGTTGAGCAGGCACTTCGCTTTCCACCGGAGGGAGTTGTACTGCTTCCGGGGCTGGAGGGTACTTATCGGTTTCCGGATAAAAGTGTCTGGAGATTTGAAAAGACAGAAGTTACAGATCGTTATGGAGAGACTTATACACAGCTTACAGCCGCTGATATTACAGAAATACATCGAGTATTGGTACAGATTGCTGCTGATAATCAAAAACTTAACGAGGATGAAAAAAAGCTGTTGGAGCTTTCTGAAAATGTTAAGGCAATTGTCAGAGAAAAGGAGCAGCTTGCGGCGAAGTCTGCCATGCATGATGGTCTTGCTGCAAGTCTTACCGTAACGAAGCAGTATCTTGCAGGAAATCTTGGAGAGATTGATATAGCAGTTGTACTTCATGAATGGGAGAAAAGCATTGCTTTCCGTGATGCCGTTCTTTTATCCGAAAAAGAGAAGTTATTCGATAATGCCAGCAGCAGCGGAGTTTCCATTCAGATAAAGGGGGAAGAACCAACAGGGAGTGCGGCAGAATTAACGTATGTGGCGATGCAGGTTTGTCTGAATAATGCAATCCAATATGCGAAGGCAACAAAATTGTCGGTAAGTATTCAGGAAAATGAAGATAAATATTCAGTGGTGATCCGTAATAATGGGAAGCCTCCGGAGAAGGTGATCACAGAGGGGGGAGGTCTTACAAATCTGCGTCGCCGAATTGAAAAGTCAGGTGGTATAATGACGGTATATAGTCTGCCGGAGTTTTCTTTGGTGATGGATCTGCCAAAGACAGATAATGCAGAGGAAGGGGGAAGGGATAGCAGTGAAAAAAATATTAATTGTTGAGGATCAGGCGCTTGCGCGCATGTATCTTTGCACATGCGTTGAAAAATGTATAGATTGCGAAGTGGCAGGTACGTTGACCCGGGCTGATGCTGCACTCAGCCGGTGTGGAGAAGGACATATAGACCTGATTCTGATGGATATTTGTACCGAGAGTGATTCTGACGGTCTGACAGCGGCTGAATCGGTCAAAAAATTCTATCCACGGATTAAGATTGTGATGGTCACTTCAATGCTTGAAGGACGTTTCCTGGATCGTGCAAGAAAGATTGGTGCAGATAGTTTCTGGTATAAGGACTCCCCATCCGGAGATCTCATTGATGTGATCGAAGGAACCCTTTCAGGAAAACATTTCTGGCCGGACAGTGTACCGGCAGTACAACTCGGAAAGGCACTCTCCTGTGATCTGTCAGACCAGGAGCTTGAGACTTTGCGTCTGCTATGCGAAGGGAAGACAAACAGTGAGATCGCAGCAAAACTTCATGTGGCAGAATCTTCCGTTAGAACTTATATCAACCGCATGTTAGAGAAGACGGGATATTCAAATCGTAATCGTCTGATGGTAGCAGCAGTCGGTAAGCGTCTGGTTGTACCGGGAAATCAACTTGATGATTGAAAGAGAAAAAATCTATTTGTCCTCACTTTCGAGGACAGACGGATTTTTTCTTTTTTGTTATAATAAAAGAAAAGAACACATCGGATATGTCGTGAAAGGAAAGGGGGATGGTTTGATGCGGAAAATTGTGGTCGATATGCAGAATTTTCTGTTTGCTGATTCCATAGCGACCGCATTCAGAAATTCAGATTATGAGATCGATGTGATTCGTACGGAGTCTCCGAAGGATACGGTTGAATTGTGTCAGGTGTACAAACCATTTGTTCTTATAATGGAAGTGACAGGTTATACCCCATGGAATCTCTGTGAGAGATTGAAGCTTCGTGATGAAGTAAAGAAAATGTGTCCCCACTGTAAAATTGCTCTCATTGTAGATTCCAATACGGAACGACAGGCAGCGATAGATATTCGGGATGCAAAGAAGAATGGTTTTATTGATCAGTTTTTCTACGGATCTATGACAGCTGAATATCTGATGGATCAGATTTATGCGATGTAAAAAGGCAGCAGGAAACAAATCGTGATATGTCTGTAAAACTTTATGCAGACAGATCATAAGTTGGAAAAGGAGGAGTCAGTATGGGACTTATTAAAGCAGGTATGGGTGCACTTGGTGGAACATTAGCGGATCAATGGAAGGAGTTTTTCTATTGCGAATCTATGCCGAAAGAAGTGCTTGTTACAAAGGGACAGAAGAGAACGACAGGTCGTTCTTCTAATACAAAAGGGAATGACAATATCATTTCTAACGGTTCCGGTATTGCCGTGGCTGATGGACAGTGTATGATCATTGTAGAACAGGGGAAGGTTGTAGAAGTTTGTGCAGAGCCTGGTGAATTTACATATGATACCTCAACAGAGCCATCTATTTTTTCGGGCAATCTCGGTGAGAGCATTAAAGAGACATTTAAAACCGTAGGCAAGCGTTTTACTTATGGTGGAGATACAGGTAAGGATCAGAGAATTTATTACTTTAATACAAAGGAAATTCTGGAAAACCGTTTCGGTACAGCGAATCCGGTTCCGTTCCGTGTAGTAGACTCCAAGATCGGATTGGATATTGACGTATCAATCCGTTGTTCAGGTGTATATTCTTATAAGATTGTTGATCCACTGTTGTTCTACTCAAATGTATGTGGAAATGTAGAACAGGAGTATTCCCGTGAAGAACTTGACAGTACTCTTAAGACAGAATTTATCTCAGCCCTGCAGCCGGCATTTGGTCGTCTGTCAGAGATGGAACTTCGTCCAAACCAGATTGTAACACACAACACAGATCTTGAAAATGCCATGAATACTGCACTTTCAGAGAAGTGGGGTGCTCTTCGTGGACTGAAGGTTGTCAGTATTGCTCTTGGATCAGTTACTCTTCCGGACGAGGATGCAGAACTGATCAAACAGGCACAGCGTACAGCTATCATGCGTGATCCTACAATGGCAGCAGCTACACTTGTCGGTGCGCAGGCAGATGCGATGAAGACCGCAGCAGGCAACGAGGCAGGAGCTATGACAGGATTCATGGGCATGGGTATGGCAATGAACGCTGCAGGTGGTGGAATGAATGCACAGAATCTTTTCGCTATGGGACAGCAACAGCAGGCTCAGCAGGCAGCACAGCAGCAGGCAGCTCCGACACCACAGCCGGCACCGGTACCGCAGGCAGCTCCGGCAGCAGGCGGATGGAAATGTGCATGTGGTACTACAGTAACAGGTAATTTCTGCCCAAACTGTGGAGCAAAGAAACCGGAACCGAAACCAGAACCGGGCGCATGGAAATGCTCTTGCGGAGCTACGGTGACAGGCAACTTCTGTCCGGAATGCGGTTCTAAGAGACCAGCAGAGGACGAAGGCTGGACGTGTTCCTGTGGCGCAGTAAACAAAGGCAAATTCTGTACGAACTGTGGAGCAAAGAAGCCGGCAGGCGCACCGCTTTACCGTTGTGATAAGTGCGGATGGGAACCGGAAGATCCGAAGAATCCGCCGAGATTCTGTCCGGAGTGTGGAGATATCTTTGACGAGAACGACAGACAGTAACGGATGAATAGCGGTTAGAAAATAACTGCCGGAAGCCCGGCACGGAAGAAAGGAGAATGAGTTATGGCAGGCTTGCAGGAATATAAATGTCCTTGCTGTGGCGGTGCGATCACCTTTGACAGTAAGATTCAGAAGATGAAGTGTCCGTACTGTGATACTGAGTTCGAGATGGATGCACTCAAAGGTTATGATGCAGAGCTGCAGAATGAACAGACAGATGACATGGAGTGGGATACTTCCGCAGGCAGTGAATGGCAGGAAGGTGAAGCAGATGGTTTACGCACGTATGTGTGTAAGTCCTGTGGAGGCGAGATCGTCGGAGATGCCAACATGGCAGCAACATCCTGCCCATTCTGTGATAATCCGATCATAATGATGGGACAATTTGCGGGAGCATTAAAACCGGATCTGGTGATCCCGTTCAAATTAGATAAAAAGGCAGCAAAAGAAGGATTGAAGAAGCATCTGACCGGAAAACGTCTTCTGCCAAAGATCTTCAAGGATCAGAATCATATTGATGAGATCAAAGGTATTTACGTTCCATTCTGGCTTTTTGATACAAATGTAGATGCCGCAGTCCGCTATCGGGCAACAAAGGTACGCATGTGGAGTGACAGTGATTATGATTATACTGCGACAAGTCATTTTATGGTTCACCGGGGTGGAAGTATTGGTTTTGAAAATGTTCCGGTAGATGGCTCCACAAAGATGGCAGACGATCTGATGGAATCTATCGAGCCATTCAATATTTCAGGTGCGGTGGATTTCCAGACTGCTTATCTTGCAGGATATCTGGCAGATAAGTATGACGTAACTGCTGAACAAAGTATTGAACGTGCCAATAAACGTGTAAAACATTCTACAGAGGAAGCTTTTGCTGAGACAGTAAAAGGTTATGCTACAGTAACAACAGACAATAGCAGTGTACAATTTCATGGCGGAAAAGCAAAGTATGCACTGTATCCGGTATGGCTTCTGAATACGACATGGAACGGAAATAAATACACCTTTGCAATGAATGGACAGACAGGAAAGTTTGTCGGCGATCTGCCGGTAGATAAGGGTGCAGCAGCACGCTGGACAGTGATGCTGGCAGCTGTATTCTCAGTTGTAACGTATGGTGCTGCATGGCTTTTGCACCTGATCGGACTGTTTTAGGGAGGTGGGGAAATGAAGAAAAGAATTTTATCGTTTATGACGATCCTCATCCTCTGTCTAGGTCTTGCAGTTCCGGCTTTTGCGGAGGAAACAGAAGGATTTGCGAATGAATATCCTCGTGTCATCGACAATGCGGAACTCCTGTCTGCAGATGAGAGGGAGCTGTTAACCAGTAAGTTAGATGAGATCAGTACGCGACAGAAGGTAGATGTGACGGTTGCCACAACCGATACACTGGATGGACTGACGGTATCTGATTATGCGGAACGATTCTACGAGTCTCATAATTATGGTTATGGACCGGACAAGGATGGAACAATACTTCTGATCAGCATGGAAGATCATGATTGGTATATGGCAACCTACGGATATGCTATTACAGCATTTACGGATGCAGGTATCCAGTACATAGGAGAAGAGATGACGGGTGATTTGTCTGATGGTGATTTTGCGGCAGCATTTGATACATTTGCTGATGAGTGTGATGATTTTATTACGCAGGCAAAAACCGGAGAACCTTATGATATCGATAATGAACCACAAAAACCAATGTCATGGATCTGGATTCCGATTTCATTAGTAGCTGGTATCGTCCTTTCATTGATTGTTGTTGGCACTATGAAATCAAAGTTGAAAACAGTACGTTTCCAGGCAGCAGCTAATAATTATGTGAAAGCTGGAAGTATGAATCTTACTGAGAGCAGAGACATATTCCTGTATAATACAATGACAAAAACAAAAAAAGAGAAAAATGATTCTTCCAGTGGTGGCGGCGGAAGCAGTACGCATACAACATCTTCCGGAAGCACTGCCGGAGGCGGTGGCGGAAAATTCTAGGAGAGATGTTCGGATACAGAATACCGGGGCAATTTAATAGTGAAAAAAGAGAAGCTGGTTTCTAATTGCGAAACCAGCTTCTCTTTATTACCACAGATAATTTTCTCCATCTTTAAAATCACATTGCATTGCAAAGTGTATGTTGTCTTTTCTGGTCATGGGGTCTTCTATACCAATACTTATATGATATTTTTCTCCAATGAGTTTTAATGGAGCTTTTATATCCAGTTGCGTATCAGTCTGTATGATATCTCCGGGAAGAAGAGAGGATAAGGTTAATTCGATTTGTTCTTTTTGCAAGGTATTCCCATTTTCATCTGTTATGTAGACCCAGACAGGCCAGTCTTTGTAAAAAGGTGCCACACCATCATTTTCCCAGGTCAGTTTCAGTCTTGTACCGTTAAGTTTTGAGGATAATGCTGCTTCTGAAATCCATATACGATATCCCATATTTTTTAATATAGTATGATAACCGTTCAGATATTTACTGTTTGCCGTATTAGGTCCAAGAAAAGTAGTGTGTGATTCCCGAATCAATTGAACAGTTTGGGAAAGATTGGTGCTTAGCATATCTTCCATAGAAAGGGAACTGGTAAATTCTCCTCCTACAGGAGCGGATTTCCAAAAATCTGTCATAGATGACAGCCCATTTTCTTCATCTGTCTGACTTAAATAACCGGCGTTTTCAATTTCGTTCAGCCATGCCTTGGTTTCGTTTGGCTCACCGGCCATATCATTGTAAAGTCCCATTCCGTATTTGTCAGCATGTGAAAATGGCCGGCGCATGAGGAAAATGGCATCTGGAAAAGCGTTGATCCAGGGTGTAATATATTCTTCTCTGACATTTTCTAACGGAAGGCGTTGAATTCCGGCACTGTAGTTTACATGCCATTCACCCCAGTGACCAAGACTACCTAATTCGATGTAGCTGATCAGGCTATCCTGTCCCAGATATTTGCCCATTGCTTCCACAGCTTTCTGGTGATAGGAAATAAACTGTTCATTATTGTAATCAGGAGAGAACCCCTGGCCGAACGACACATTATACCAGGTACCTGCATGATTGATCTTTTCATAGAGCCACTGGGGAATGTCCATATGTGTTTCGGTTCCGGGTACATCACAAACAAATCTCAATACAATATGTTTTCCTTCTTCTCGCCAGCGGTTAAGCTGATTCTTTTTTTCAATCGCATCCCAATTATATTGTCCTTCTTCAGGTTCTAGTTCAGCCCAGGTAATGTCCATGTACAGAAGAGAAATGTCTTCACGCACTTCGGTGTTCCATGCACAGGGAGCATATCCCATAAGGGGATTTCCAAAGGCTTCGTTTGAAGGCTCAAATACTTTTTTATTATTTTGGAAAAATGTCCATATCATTGTTATAAAAAGGATAGCCAGCAGTATGATTGAGATTCCGGCTATCAGCAGTTTCCAACTTTTTCTTTTCAAAGTTTGCTCCCTTCTGATTTGTTACAGTTTTGTCGGTGAACGCAGTTAATGTCTCTGCAAAAACTATTTTCCAAGATTATAAAGCCGTTCGGGATTTTGCTTTACTATATAGCATATGAAATCTTCATCTTCGTAATAGACTTCAATTTCATTTGGGAGACTGCTTTTAAAATTCTGACACCAGTTGTACATCTCAGATTCTAGAATCTTCCGGTTTTCAATAAGAGAATAAGCGTCAGAAGACTTTCCCATTGCTACAAGAGGAGAACCAACAGAACGATCTGAAATTTCAGTATGTTGGATTTCATTCCCCACGCTCAGAACAGCGTTTGAGTATTTGTAATATTCCGTATATTTATCCAGGGCAAGCCATTTAGGTCCCGAGAAAAAATGATATTGTGCATAATAAATAGGCTGCTTTTCTATGTAAAAGAAAATGTATTTTGTAGGAAGATAATAATCCTCCAGTTTTGATTTCATATAAAAATTAAGAATTTCTTCGTGGCGTGCATGTTCTACAATCTGATATAATTCGTCTGTAGTAGATACAATGGTATAACTGTATTGAGGATAAGTATCCATAATTTTGTTAGTTACTTTTACAGCAGAATTATATCGTGTCAGCTCATAGTATAAATAGCCGTGATATATTCCCAAATAATTTGTACCGACAAAAATCGCAATGACACCTGCTAGACTAAGCTGTGGTGCAAGATACCTGACTGGGGTTTTTCTCAATAGGAAAAACAGTTCATCTACAGGAACGGCCATCATTGCCAGAAGAAAGATTTGTTCTGGCAGGCATAATCGTGCTCCTGCGATGATCTCCGGTAATCCAAGAAACGGAGCCGCATAGAGAAGCATAAACAAGACAGAAGCAATAGTGATTCCAGTATACATTTCAAATGGGAATTTCTTAAAACGTATCATGAAAATTAATACGTTCAAGAGACTCAGGAATGCTGCGAGCATTGTAAACAGAACCAGCCATTTTGCACGGGTTGAGTTGTAGAGCTGTTTGTAGCCATATTGGTAAAGCAGTTTTAGTTTTTGGATGGCTGTCTGTTTTACAGTCTCAACAAAAGAGGAGTGCTGTACCTGGGAAGCAGGATTCTCTTTGTTCTCAGTTACAGCTGATCCGGTTCTGTTTTCATTGTTGCTGTTTTCCGTGACTGTGGGGTCATTTTCTTTGTTGTTATCAGCAGTGTTTTCGGTTGAACTTTCTGTGTTCTCTTCTGTTACAGTCTGCGCCGCCTGTGTCCTGCCTTCTTTTGTATCAGTACCGTTTATAACGTTCATTCCCCAGTTCAAAGATCCCTGAAGTGGAGTCCCGGTTGCAAAAGCAAGTACCATAGGCAATGTGGAAATGACTACGCCTATGATAACAGCAGCTGTCAATGCGCCAAAATTCTTTTTTCGAAAAATTCTGTTAATACCAAAAATAGCAAAAGAAACACATAAGAAAAATGCCATGATGGTAACATAAAAGTGAATTGCAAGAGAAGCTGCCAGTGATGTCATGAACAGAAACAGATCCTCATTAAAAATACTTTTCTTCTTTTCAGATCTGAAATCTCTTCTTAGGAAATTGATTAAAAATAAAGGGCATAAAAATAAGGTATATAACCCAAATTCTTGCGGAATCGTGTATTGCAGACGTGACATTCCATAGATTTCATCAACACAGACTACATCTACAGTTAAAAACGCCGCGAGTATCAGATAAACAGTGTATTTTGACCTCATGATATTCCGGAACAGGCAGTAAACGGCTACCAATAACGTTGCCACATGAATTTCACCAAGAAAAAGCATACAACTGTATACAGAGACACCAGACAGCACATTCATACTGTAAATAAAGCAATGCATTGCTTCAGGATAAACACCTGCTGAGAAAATGGTTCCCTCTTTAAGACCCTGGATCCAGGCGTGATGAACGTACATATCACCCCAGCCATAAGAATGATTCTGAAAAGCGCCATAGGAAAAATACAGAATAGCAAAAACCAGGAGTACACTCAGAATGCCGTATTCGATTTTTTTCCCTTTTGTTTTTTTATTTATTCTGTAAAAAAATGTTGTGATAATTTTCTTTGTATTCGTTGCAAGGTCTGCAAGAAAAGATTTCCAACCTAATGTTCCAGAAATCAGTTTTTCAATCTGATGTAAGATGCACCGTCTCAGATTCTTGTCTTTTAGAATGGAAGCTATAAAAGTTCCATAAAAAACAAGAAAAACAATCCATGGTTTTAATATGTGAAATAAACCTAAGAGTAAGACGAATGTGTTGGTCAGCAAAATGGAAATTGTAGAGCAAAAACCGAAGCGGTAAGTCAGACTTTTTCCAGATAAAATTTTTCGAAAAACAACAGATGGCCATAGATACATCAGAAAAACATAGCTGACAAATACTTTGATAAATTCAAAAATCCAGTAACTCATTTTTCAGGCAGCTGTTACCGGTTACAAGATCTGTTCCGGTAACAGCTATTTCCTCCCAAGTGATTTTTATGGTTTTTAGTATAACACAGATTATCTGTCCACATCCACAAAATATTTCCTGAACTCATCATAAGAACACGGTCGTCCCCAGTAGAATCCCTGGCAGTAATCCGGTTTCAGAAGTTTCATCTTCTGTAATTCGTCTTCTGTCTCAATACCTTCAATACAAAGTTTCAGACCGAGATTATGAATCATGTTACTAAACTGATTTAACAGATAATATTCCTTTTTGTCTGTGATTGCCTTGGAAGTAAAACCTCGATCAATCTTAACAATATCAGGGTGAAGTTCACTCAGATAATGAAAGTTGGAATAACCGGTTCCAAAGTCATCCAATGCTAACTGCAAGCCGGCCTGTTTTAATTCTTTCAGGAAGTTTTGCGCCTTTTCATTTTTTTCGAGCAGAATACTTTCTGTCAGTTCAATTACAATTGCAGCAGGTGGAAGACCAGAAGCGTCCATCTCGCTGATAAGGTCTGTAATAATATCTGATTTTGTGATCTGCACCTGGGATACATTAATATTAACTTTGAAATCAGGAATTTGCATCCGGATTTTCCGGCAGGCGGTTATTGCTTCTCGCATGAACCAGCGTCCGGTTGGAATAATCAGTCCGCTTGTCTCTAAAAGTGGTATGAACTCAGCAGGTGAGATCGGTCCAAATTTTATAGAAGCAAAGCGTATCAGCACCTCTGCTCCGGTCAGTTTATCCTGTCGGATATCCATGACTGGCTGGAAGATTATTGAGAATCCACGGAAACCATGATTTACTGCTGAATGAAGCTCATTTGTGATCTCACGGATACGTAAGAAATTCTGGTACTCTTCTTCCTGGAATATATAACAGCAGTTTTTTCCATGCTGCTTAGCCATGGTCAGCGAAAAGTCAGTTCGCTTTATAATCTCTGCATAACCGGTCTGTGACAGATTCGGAAGCGGCAAGATACCGGCAGAAATAGTAAATACCGCAGCAAAGTTGTTTTCTTCAATAAAATGATTAATATGCTTGCATATCTGGTCATAAAGGTTAGATGCTGTTGTCATATCAGAGGATGTTGTATCTAATATAATAAATTCATCTGATGCTATCTTGTAGACCTTTTGGCTATCCGAGATACAGGATAAGATGCAGGACGCTGTTTCTCGAAGAATGTAGTCTCCGTAATCCCATCCATAGTTTTCATTGATCATTTTAAAACCGTCAATTCCGACATGAATCAGAAAGCCTTTATTAAGCGTAGAAACCGAATTTTTGAAATATTTTTCCAAAGAAGTTTCTCCGAGAAGTCCGGTAATATTATCAGCTTTCTGCCGGTTACCAATTTCATTGATACATCCGATCAGGTAGATCGGCTCTTGCTGATCGCCACGTATGATATAGCCACGGCAGTTGATCCAGACTGGTTCCCTGTTAAGATCCAGCCAGCGGTAATCCATATTGTGTGTGTTCCGGTCTGTGTTGAGCAGATTATCTAGTTCAGCTTTCAGAAGCGGATAATCTTTTTTGTATACGAATTCTTTAAGTTCTTTTGTCATATTATGGAATTCATTTCCAGGCAGACAAAAACGATTCAGAGCTTGTGGAGCAATATAGAAAAAGTCGGTTTTGAAATCCAGCATATACAGGAAACCATCTGTGCTTGGGCTTAGCAGGTCGATGATATTACATAATTCTTTAAGCGAAAAATCCTGATAATTTTTTGTGTGGCTGAAGATTTCTTTCTGCTGCTTTTTCTCGGCAGATGTTCCTGCATTAATAAGTGTGTTGCTGGTCAGAAGTTCTGAGCTGCCTGCATATGCAAGTTTCCGTTTTCGTTTTATGCGGTACAGCATGAGATCACTTCGTTTTGCAAGGTCTTTAAAAGTGCTGTCCATTTCCGGAAGAAAACAGGCATATCCGGAGGAAATACTTAATGGATAGTTAAAGGTATGCTCTGTTGATTCTAAAGTTTGATTTAATTGAGCAATTTTGTCTCCAATATTATTTTCCTTATTCTTATTGTAGAAATATGCAAATTCATCTCCACCAATGCGGAAAAGATTTTCTTTATCAGGAAAGAATTGTTTAATGCACTGAGAACATAGCTGCAGAGCTTCATCGCCTTTCTCATGTCCAAACCGGTCATTAATTATTTTCAGATTATCCAGGTCAAAAAGAATAAGACCGGTAGTATGAAGTTTGTCTTTCTGCACGTTAAGACGATTCACTTTCTTTTCATAGGCATTTCGATTCATGGTATCTGTAAGCAGATCCGTGTCCGCAAGTTTCTGTAGGTAAATCAGCTTTTGTTTCTGGAGATAGTGATCATAAAAACGTGATACCTGGATCCAGACCAGCAAAAGGATAAACAGCATCGTTCCAAATGGGAGGAAGATGGATGTTTGCTGGAAATGCTGGATATAGTAAGCAATAAGTTCTGCAACACCAAATGCCATGACCAGATACATTGGATATTTAAAATGTCTGGTAGCTTCATTTTGTAGTTTTATAGATTCATAACGAATCAATGTTACAGTATAAATTACATTCACCAGCATGATCAGATGAGTTACCGGAAGAATGCGGAAGATATCGATGACTCCTGTACATTGAAGCAATACTGCCGCTGCCATATTGCACAGATAGAGAATGGACAGGTGTACAGCTCCTTTACGATATTTGCTTTTACAGATATCATACAGAATAAAGTTAAAAGGTACTGGAAACAGGAAAAAAGTAAAGTAGTCTATAAAATAAAGTGCTCTTGGATCTGGAATTAAAAACTGCAGAAAACCACATTGCTTTAAAGTCCAAAGTGTGATTAAAAGAGAAAAAACACCAAGGTTCAGGAAAATCATGTAGGATTCATCTGACGAATATTTATCATTTTTCCTCATTATAGAAAAGCATAAAATCAGGCAGATGATTCCTAACGATAAGATTTCGCAGCTTAGAACCAATGAACAGAGACTGTTGCTCAGGATCTTCAGGGTACAGTCTCCTTTTGTCCCTCCAAAAAGATGGAAAGAATTTCCGTAGTAGTCTGAATATACAGGAATAATCCTGACCTGCAAGTGTTTTCCATCACTGTTTTTTGGAAGATCGACAATATGCCAGCAAGAGCCGGGAGACTTCATGAATCTTAATGTGTCAGTATCATTTCCAAATTCATAGATTTTCTCTCCATCAAGCAATACCTCAGCCCGGGTATGGGTTGTCTTGAACAAAATGGATTGTTGATTCTGAAAAGAATCTGGAAGAATGACATCTTCAATTCGAATATTATCTTCGGATCGTTCGGTTGTCACAAGCTGGGTTGTATTGTCAAAAACTAAATATTCACGGGTCGTATTTTGATGAAAGATCCAACCTGAAAAGACAGTGCCAAACAGGATGAACAGGATTAAAGAGATCCATAATTTTTTCTTAAATTTCATGACTTTTTCCTTTTATAGAATATCACTTCCATCCGGGATCTTGGAAATAATCGTTCGATTAGTCCTGAACAGAAAGATAAGTGAGACAATCAGTGACATGATCTCAGCAGTCAGGAAAGCCCACCATACTGCATGAAGCCCACCAAATTTTGCCAGTACATATGCAGCCGGAATCAGTACTACAAGCTGACGCATGATGGATACGATCATACTGAACACGGCCTTTCCAAGCGCCTGGAATACAGTACCGCAGATGATGCCGAACCATGCAAGTAAGTAATGGATACCGATGATACGAAGCGCAGGGACGCCGATCGTAAGCATATCAGCAGATGCGTTGAACATTCCAAGAAGTACCTGTGGAACTAATTCAAAGCAAAGGAATCCGAAGAGCATAATGCAAAATGCTGTTGCCATACTGAGTTTGATTGTCTTGACCATACGTTTTCTGTTCTGTGCACCGTAGTTGAATGCAATGATCGGAGTGATACCGTTATTCAAACCGAAGACAGGCATGAAGAAAAAGCTCTGCAGTTTGAAATACACTCCGAATACGGCAGTTGCAGTAGATGAAAATGTGATCAGGATACGGTTCATGGAGTATGTCATAACAGAACCAATCGACTGCATGATAATAGATGGAATACCGATTGCATAAATTGTTCTGATAATTCTTCCGTCCGGACGGAAACCACGGAACTGAAGCCTTACATCCGGGTTGAATTTATGATTACATGTAAATGAAACAAGTGCTCCGACACACTGTCCGATGACCGTAGCCACGGCAGCACCTGTAACCCCCATCTTCGGGAAACCAATCAGACCAAAGATCAGGATCGGGTCAAGGATGATATTCGTAATCGCACCACATAACTGGGAAGTCATACTGAAAATGGTTCTTCCTGTGGAAGTGAGCAGTCGTTCAAAGCAAATCTGTGCCAGCAGTCCCATAGAGAAGATCATAACAGTGCTCAGATAATCAATTCCCATTTCCATGATCTCAACGTCTGCATTTCCAATCTGGCTTGCATAGAACGGTTTTACAACTGTAAAGCCAAGGATAAGGAATACAATATAACTTATGATATAAAGAAAAGCTGCGTTAGATGCAATCTTATTTGCCTCGTCAGTTTTTTTGCTCCGAGTGCTCTGGAAAGAAGTGCATTCATACCAACGCCGGTACCGGTTGCAACTGCGATGAGCAGCATCTGTAACGGGAAGGCAAGAGAAACTGCGGTAAGAGCATTTTCTGACAGTTTTGCTACAAAGATACTGTCTACAATATTATAAAGTGCCTGCACTAGCATGGAAACCATCATCGGTAAAGACATATTGAACAAGAGTCTGCCGATCGGCATGGTTCCCATTTTGTTTTCTGCTGCAGGGGCAGAAGCTGTTTTTTGGTTCATATATTCTCCTGTTATTACTAAAAATTCATTTAAAGTGCCAATTATTAATGATAGCATTATATGGTGTACGTTTCAATAGTTGAAGACTTGAAAATGTCTTAAAGGTCAGTTTGGCATTCTTGAATTATTGTGTTAATAGGTAAAGTCAGTAGAAGTAATAGTAACAACTTGACAGTTTGCGTACTGTATGATATTTTCTAAGTAGTAAGTAGTAAGTAGTAAGTAGTAAGTAAAAATAAAAATGGCGATCAGGAAATAAGAGGTTACTGTTCACTCCCGTGTCAATCACTCCGCTGATTGACACGGAGGATGCGCGTTTTGACTTGAATGCATCTCGCCCCATCGCCAAAGGCGATTTAAAATGGCGAGATGCGTTGCTGGTCGCACATCGTGTGAACAGTAACAATAAGAGGAAAGAGAGGAAGACAGGTATGAAAGATCTTACATTATCTCAGCAATATGCATTACTTGCGTTGGACGGACAGGAGAGTATTCATCCAAGCGTGGCAAAAAGTGCTGTATTGAGAGCTGTTTCGGCTGCGCAGGTGTTGGAGACAGAATTAGGAAAAGCAGATGCGGATTCATTTTCAGAATTTTCTTCAGCACTGCAGAAAGCGGTACAGACGGCAAAGACGTTGAAGAAAAAAGAGGAGACTCAGATTGAGAAAGAAGTGGCTGCTGTTTTGGAAGCAGAAGAACTTCTAAAGGAAGTACCGGATATTTTGGGCTGTGATATGAATTATGATACATCAGGTGTTGAACTAAAGGCATACCTTAGTGATGAGACAAGTTATATCAGAATAAAAGAAGGACTTCGTGCAGAGATTCTAGAGGATGGTCCAATTAGTCTGGAAGATGCGGTTCTCTTATGGCTTCTCCGTGAAAGTGGCTGTATCCATGATTTGTTTTCTGTATCAGAGCAGAACCGTGTAGAAGAGCGTATGACAGAAGCTGCCGTTCAGGATGAGAAGTACCGTGCATTATGGGAAGCAGAATTTCATAATGTTTTTGAAGGATTTATGAATCGGTTTGTGAAGACTAAGAGCAAACTGCTTAAAAATCCATATTTAGAAGGTGTTAATCTTGTATTTCCGTACCTTGACAGAAGAAAATCCGTATTTATTGATACGGTTATTTTTGGAACTAACGTGGCAGACAGAAGAGCTGCGGTTGTAGAATATCTGAAGAAAAAAGGCTTTGCGGTAGAGGAGATCAGAGTAGGCAGTGAGACTTTACTAAAAATAGGCAATATATATTACCGTATCTTCCCAATGACGAAAACAGCATATAAAGTACCGATTCAGGGAGTCAACCTGGTACCGGCATACTGGTAGTAGGAAGAAAGTACTGAAATACTAATTATGTAGACAGTAGAAAAGGTGAGCAGATGTCAAGACAGAGAAGCATGGAAGTAATAGAGCAGGCAGAATATGTGACAATCGGAGAGCTTGTGCGGCTTACGGCAGTGCGTTACAGTACTTTGAAATTTTATACAGAGGAAGGAATGCTGCTGTTCGAGCAGGCAGAAGAGAATCTGACCAGAAGATACCGCAGAGTTGAGAGCTTAGAAAGGATTGCGCAGATTCGTCGGTTAAGAGAACAGAAGAAGACGATTCCGGAGATTAAAGAGATTCTGGGATGTGGTGAACTGTAAAATATGAATATTATCTAGAAAAAATACGAATCTCCAGAAGAAGTTCAAGTATAAAAATACTGATTTCTACTGGAGATTCGTATTTTAAGAATATGTGTTAATATTGGAAAATTATGCATCCAGTATGCTTTCTGCAACTTCTGGAAGAATTTTACTGACTGCTCCATGGTAAGCTGCGGTTGCTTTTTCATCCAGATAATGTGCTTCCTTGTGGATTACGATCAAATCTTTGCCTGTGAAATGTGGAAGCATATCTTTGCACAGACTGGAATTCAGGTTCATTCCGAGAACGAGAATCGTATCAGCTTTAGCAACTTCTTCCACAGCATGGCTAATGACAGTATTACTGAGCATTTCACCATGTAAATAAACTCCAGGATGAATCACAGTTGATTTACACACATCACAAAGAGGAACTTTATCACTGTTTTTGATATATTCAATCGGGAAAATCTTTCCGCAACGTGGACACGCATTATTTTCATAAATATTTCCATACATATTGATCACATTTTTGCAGCCGGCTTTCTGAGGCATATTATAGATGCCTTTTGTAATGATTGTCTTTAAATATCCTGTCTCTTCTAATCTTGCAAGTGCTTCATTTCCCTTTCCTGCCTCCAGATGTTTGGAAAGAATTTCATTTCTATAATATTCATAGAATAATTCTGCATGTGTGTTAAACATACGGGCACTGAATAATTCTTCCGGAGAGTAGCCATACTTTTCTTCAATCCGATAGGATTCGTCGCTGTCTCGATGATAAGCGACATTTTGCTCTCTCATAAATTCCATTCCGGCGAGACAAACAAGATACTTAGATGTTCTAATTGTTTCTTCAAGATAGTTTAAATTCATAATCATCCCTGCCTTTACAAAATGCTGCTGTTAACGAGTTACTATAATGCTAGTATAGCATAAATAAAAAAGAATTGTCTGAAAATTCAAATAAAAACAGGATAAAATTTAAAGAAAAACTGGACAAAATAAAAGTTACAGTTGACAATAGCGAGAAAATAAGCTATATTAAAAATATAATAATAGTAATTATTATTAAAATAAAAAGGAGGTTATCACATGGAGAAAAAAGCACTTTATAATTTGTCTTATGGAGTATTTATGTTATCCACACGTTCCGGTGAGAAAGTAAATGGCTGTATTACCAATACATGTATGCAGGTAGCGAATGACCCAGTTCGAATTGCGATCTCTGTTTTGAACAGTAATTATACCTGTGATCTGATCAAAGAAAGCGGAATTTTTGCACTGAGTCTGTTGGATGTAGAATGTTCCTTTGAGACAATTAAGCATTTCGGATTCCAGTCAGGAAGAGATGTGGATAAGATGAAAGATCTTACGTTACCGGTAGATCAGAATAATATTCCGTATATGGGATATCAGGCATGCGCCGTGATCAGTGGTAAGGTTCTGGAACAGCAGGATCTCGGTACACACACTCTGTTCATTGCAGAAGTAACAGATGCAAAACTGCTGAATGAGAATGCACCGCTTACTTACGCCGACTATCAGAATCGCGTAAAACCAAAGAAGAAAGAGATACCTCAGGATAAGAAGATCGTTGGATGGAGATGTAAGATCTGTAATTATGTATATGAAGGCAGTGAACTTCCGGCAGATTATATCTGTCCAATCTGCGGACATGATGTCAGCGATTTTGAACCGATTTTTGAAAATTAGTGGTAATGATTCATTGATCTTGTTGTGTAGTGAATGGATGCAAGGTCAGGAATAATTATAAAAATAAAGATGAAAAGAAAAGGAGATATGGAATTATGAAATATGTATGTGATTTATGTGGATGGGAATATGATGAAGAGCAGGGATACCCGGAAGGCGGTATCGCACCTGGAACAAAGTGGGAAGATGTACCGGAAGATTTTGAATGTCCTCTGTGTTCTGCTGGAAAGGATCAGTTCTCTGAGGAGTAAATAGAACAGTTACGAAAATTTATTTTAAATAATGAAAACAGGTGGTAGAATAGACAGAGAACTATTTTATCACCTGTTTTACGTTACGAAAGAGAGGAAGAGAACATGTATCAGGCAGCAAATGACAGATATGAGAAAATGGCTTATGTACGTTGTGGAAAGAGCGGATTAAAACTCCCGGCAATTTCACTTGGATTGTGGCACAACTTTGGAGATACCGGTGTTTATGAGAATATGAAGGAAATCCTTTTCACAGCGTTTGATAATGGAATCGTACACTTTGATCTGGCAAATAATTACGGACCTGCTTATGGAAGTGCGGAGAAGAATTTTGGTAAGATTCTGAAAGAAGAACTTGGCGTGTACAGAGATGAGCTTCTGATCAGCACAAAGGCCGGTTTTGATATGTGGGAAGGCCCTTATGGAAACTGGGGAAGCAGAAAATATCTTCTTTCCAGTCTGGATCAGAGCCTGAAGCGTATGGGGCTGGATTATGTGGACATTTTCTACCATCACCGGATGGATCCGGAGACTCCGTTGGAAGAGACGATGGGAGCACTTGCAAGTGCAGTGCAGTCAGGAAAAGCACTTTATGTGGGACTTTCAAATTATGATGGTCCAACATTGGAAAAGGCAGAAGCAATCTTAAGAGATTTGAAGTGCCCATTTGTGATCAATCAGAACAGATATTCTATCTTTGACAGAACAATTGAGAAAAATGGATTGAAAGACACCGCGAAGAAGCTGGAGAAGGGAATTATTGCATTCAGTCCGCTGGCGCAGGGACTTCTTACAGATCGTTATCTGAAAGGAATCCCGGAAGACAGCAGAATTATGACAGATGGACGTTTCCTGAAGAAATCTGCTCTGACAGAAGAAAAACTTGTGAAAATCAGAGAACTGAACGGACTGGCAGCCGGAAGAGGTCAGACATTGGCAGAGATGGCATTGAGCTGGATTTTGAAGGATGGTATTGTAACAAGCGTTCTTGTAGGCGCATCAAAACCGGAACAGGTATTGGATAATATCAAGGCAATACAGAATACAGAATTTACAGAAGAGGAACTGCGCAAGATTGATGAGCTGTCGCTCGTTTAAGCTAGTTGTCACTGTTAATCTGTGTTATACTGGTTAAAATGAAAAGTTGAAAAAGGAGAATTTACCATGGATAGAATTGCAAGCTTTACAATCAACCACCTGGATCTGATGCCGGGATTGTATGTCTCAAGAAGAGACGCAAAAGGAGATTGTGTCACAACAACATTTGATCTGAGAATCACAGCACCGAACAGAGAGCCGGTTGTGGATACTCCGGCACTTCATACGATTGAGCATCTGGCAGCAACTTATCTTCGTAACAGTGAGAAGAAGGATGACGTGATCTACTTTGGACCAATGGGCTGCAGAACAGGATGTTATCTTGTAATGTTCGGAAATCTGGATTCAGAGGATGTACTGGATCTGGTACTTGAGATGTGCGACTTCATTATTGAGTTCGAGGGAGAGATTCCGGGAGCAGCTCCGGAACAGTGTGGCAACTATCAGGAGCAGAATCTGGATATGGCGAAGTATTACGTTAAGAAATACAAGGATGCACTGGTGAATGACCGTCATCTGGTATATCCGGAGTAAAGAAAAATTAAAACATTGAAAAAAGGACAGGTGACTGGTTTGTAAGACCAATCACCTGTCTCTGCTTTAGAGAAAGAAATTCTAATTGTTGATGAGCGCTGCGTTCTTATGAATTGTCTCATCCATAATGTTCTGCACATAACTTCCGATGTGTTTCTTTATATCTTTATCCAGTTCATTTGGATAGATTGGAGTACCGTATTCAAGAACAACATGTGTTTTCTTGATCTTTGGAAAATGATTCTCGAAAATCTCAGCAGTATTATTCATGGAAATCGGTACGATCGGACATCCGGTCTTTGTGGCAATCTTGAAAGCACCTTCTTTGAACGGAAGCATAGTTAATTCTTCGCCCTTATTGCGGGTTCCCTCCGGGAAGATACAGATGGAAATGCCCTTCTTTACATAATCAATTGCCTGCAGGATTGTTTTCAGTCCTTCCTTTGGATTCTCTCGGTCGAGGAAGAGACAATAGACGAAACGCATCCAGGTGGAAAGAAGCGGAACTTTTTCCATTTCTTTTTTCGCAACATAGCCGGTCAGGTTCTTGCATCTGCTGTAGGTAAGCAGAATGTCAAAGAAGCTGCGGTGGTTTCCGATAAAGAGAACAGGTTCATCCGGTACATTCTCTTCACCGATCACGGTAACTTTCACACCGGTCATTTTCAAAATCACTTTAAATCCCCACTGGACAATACGCAGAGAACTGATGTCACGCGCATGTGGGTTGAATTTACCGATCAGCCATTCCACAAAGAAAACAGGAATAGAAAGAATCAGGTAAAGAATTAGAAAAATTGCAACAAAAATAAATCGAAACATATAATATCCTTTCTTTATCTTAAGAATAATAGAGTCGCCATAATATAAAATAACTACTGGCGCATGTAGCTTTATTATACCGTAGCAGCATAAAAAATACAACTGATGCATAGATTGAAGGGAAATAAAAAATCCGGATGGCGTTACTGTTTACAGTATCTGGAATATTGTAATGAAAAATAAAAAACAAAAGGGCATTTTAGCTGTGTTTCTACTGTGTGTCTGTTTTTTTATAAGCGGATGTATTACCAGGATTGAGAAAGAGCAAAAACGAAAAGATCTGGAATATATTCTGATCGACCAGGAGCATCTTCCGGAGGAAATGACAGAAGTGCTCGGTCAGTTAAAAAAGAAAGCATTTCATTTTGTTTATTCGGATCAGGGAAAGACGTATCTTGCAGAAGGATACGGTGCATGTCCGACAACAGGATATACTATTGAGGTGAAGAAACTTTATGAAACGGAGCATGCAGTTTGTTTGAATACAAGTCTGATGGGACCGGCAACTGGTGAAGAGACGAAAGAAATCACGACATTTCCATACATAGTCGTGGAAATCAGTGAAACAGAAAAAGAGGTTATGTTTGATTGAGGAGGAGCAGGATGGAAATTGTGAAGAGAGCGATACGCCTGATGCATGAGGGAAAATGCATTTACGATCAGTTTCAGCTGGACGAAGACTATAACGTTCCGGATGCGAAGGAGGATGTGGGAAATGTAATTGAAGGGACAGTCTGTGTGAAGACGGAAGACATGAAGCTTGTAGAGAATTATCTGAAAATCAGTGGAAAAGCTCTATTTAAGATTTTGTATATGACAGCTTCTCTGGATCCGCAACCGGCAGTTTTAGAAGGAAAGCTTCCATTTGAAGAAATGGTATATGTAGAACAACCGGGAGAGGAAGAATATTTCCTGAAAAATCTCAGAACAGAGTTCAGTGTATCAATGGTGCATTCCAGAAAGCTGAGCCTGCATCTGCTGACAGAACTTGAAATTGGAAGAACTCAGATGATAAGTGAAGAAGTCACGGAAGATGTGGAAAGTGAACATGCTGTTTATAAAAAAATGAAAAAGTTTCGTCTGCTTGGATTGTCAGACACAAAAAAAGACACTTATAGAATAAAAGAAGAGATTACTTTACCGGGAACGAAGGAGAGTATCAGCCAGATTCTGTTGTCCGAAGTGAGCGGCAGAAAGTTAGAACTGCGACCGGGGACAGATGAGGTGACAGTCAGAGGAGAACTACAGGTGTTCTGTCTCTATTTGTCAGAAGAATCGAAGGCAGACTGGGTCAGCCAGGTGATTCCATATGAAGGAAAACTTCTTTGCAATGGCCTGACAGAAGGAATGTTTTATTCTGTGGAACATACTCTGGAGGATACACTGGTTGATATCCGTATGGATGAGGACGGTGAGATGCGGATCCTTGGGATTGAAGGGACATTACTGCTGCGGATGAACTTTTACGAAGAGCAGGAGATGGAGTTGTTAGAAGATATTTACTCTTTGCAAGAGCAGTGTATTCCGGAGAAACAGGAGACGGTTTTTGAAGAGCTTTTAATGCAGAACCAATCCAGATATAAACTAACGGAACGGCTTTCACTTCCAGAATTAAAAGATGATGTACTTCAAGTACTCTGCAGCAGAGGGGAAATCCAGATAGAGCATACGGAGTATAGAGAAGAAGGAATCCAAATAGAAGGAATCCTGCATCTTAACTTTCTTTACCTGCGAGGGGATGATGCAAGACCATATGGAAGCTGGCAGGGGATGATACCATTCCAACATCTGATCGAATGTTCCGATCTTCCGGAAAATGTACGGTGTACGATGAGTCATCATGTGGATCAGATCCAGGTGTCTATGGCGGGCAGTGAGGCTGTAGAAGTGAGAGCAATTCTTGCATTTGATGCATTCTTACGGCGGGAGGTAGAACTTCAGACAATCGTGTCTGTCATGGAGAAACCGCTGGATCTTGAACAGATGGATAAGAGGCCGGGAATCGTTGGTCATATTGTGCAGGAGAAAGAAGATCTCTGGGAGTTGGCGAAACAGTATATGACTACAGTTGAGGGGATTATGAATGTAAACGAATTGGAAAATGAAAATGTGAAAATAGGGGATAAATTGTTGATTTTTAAAGAAAATATGAGTATACTGTAAGTACTATGTATACAAGATACATTTGTGTAAATTTTCACATCTGGTTCTTTAGAAAACAGCGATGGAGGTACACAGGATGAATCAAATTGAATTAAAAGCACTTGCCAAGATTAATTTAGGCCTGGATGTGCTTGGAAGACGCGAGAATGGATACCATGATGTCAGAATGGTCATGCAGTCTATTTATCTGTATGATGAAGTGAAGATTGCGAAGAAGAAAGAACCTGGAATTACACTGACAACAAATCTGAAGTTTCTTCCAACCGGGGATGGCAATATCGCTTATAAAGCAGCGCAGCTTCTGATGGATGAATTTGATCTGAAAGAAGGGGTTCAGATCATACTGAATAAGCACATTCCGGTAGCTGCCGGTCTTGCAGGAGGGAGCTCGAATGCAGCTGCGGTTCTGTTTGGAATGAACCGGCTCTTCGGACTGCGTCTGACCCAGCAGGAGTTGATGGATCGGGGCGTGAAGCTTGGAGCAGATGTTCCTTATTGTATCATGAGAGGAACCGTTCTCGCAGAAGGGATAGGAGAAGAATTAAGTGTCCTTCCTGCCATGCCGAAATGTACGGTACTGATCGCCAAGCCTCCGATCAGTGTTTCGACGAAGATGGTGTATGAAGCACTGGACTCCAAAGAGATTGTCGAGCATCCGGATATTGACGGGATCCTGGAAGGACTTCGGAAGGGAGATCTTCACAAGGTCGCAGATTCTATGGGAAATGTGTTAGAGGATGTGACAATACCGATGCATCCGGTGATCGCGGATATCAAGAAGGTGATGCAGGATTGCGGAGCAATCGGGGCAATGATGAGCGGAAGTGGACCGACTGTGTTTGGTCTGTTTGAAAACCGGGCATCAGCAAGAGAAGCACAGAGGATGATTCGGGACAAAGGTCTGACAAGACAGGCATACGTAACGAATATACACAACGTTAGGAGGAAGTAAAATGGGAACTGATTTTGAAGTAACAATGAACGAGTATCTGCCTCTGAGAGATGTGGTATTTAATACATTGAGACAGGCAATCCTGCGCGGAGAATTGAAACCGGGAGAGCGTCTGATGGAGATTCAGCTGGCGAATAAACTTGGAGTGAGCAGAACCCCGATCCGTGAAGCAATCCGTAAACTTGAGCTGGAAGGTCTTGTCCTTATGATTCCGAGAAAAGGTGCGGAAGTTGCAGAGATCACAGAGAAGAATCTAAGAGATGTGCTGGAAGTGCGCTGTGCGTTAGAAGAGCTTGCAGTACAGCTTGCATGTGACAGAATGGATGAAGAAGGAGTGCGCGAGCTTCGTGCAGCAGCGGAGACGTTTGAGTCTATTCTCAACAGTGATGATATTACACAGATCGCACAGGCAGACGTTGCATTTCATGATATTATCTATGCTGCAACAGATAACCGCAGACTGATCCAGCTTCTGAATAATCTGCGCGAACAGATGTACAGATACAGAATTGAATATCTAAAGAAGAAAGAATGCTACCCACAGCTGTTGAATGAGCATCAGACAATTATTGATGCGATTGCCGGACATGATAAAGAGCTGGCTACAAAGTTTACAAGCCAGCATATTAAGAACCAGGCAGAAACGGTTGTCGGCACTATCCGTGAGAAAGAAGAAAATGCTTAAAAAATAAAGAATGTGCCTCGGCACATTCTTTATTCTATATGTATGGAATTCATTTTTGTGGAAAGACTCCATGTATGAACAAAATTAATTTATCATGTTACTGTTCACTCCCGTGTCAATCACTCCGCTGATTGACACGGAGGATGCATGTTTTGGCTTGAATGCATCTCGCCCCATCGCCAAAGGCGATTTAAAATGGCGAGATGCGTTGCTGGTCGCACATCGTGTGAACAGTAACTTTATCATAGATGGAGGATGATATTATGAAGAAACGGTTTGCACTGCTCAGAAGAAAGCTGAAGTCTGTCCGAGAAGAAAAACTGCCGGGAAGAGCAGTGATTTTTTCAGTGGCAGCGGGGCTTCTGATCGCTGCTTTCTTCACAGGAATGATATATACAAAACAGGAATTATATGCACAGGAAGAAACGCAGAAGCATCTGGCGCAGGAAGTGTTTCGCTTCCATGTGTTAGCGAATAGTGACAGCGAAAAGGACCAGAATCTGAAATTGCAGGTAAGAGATGCAGTATTGGATTATATGAAAGAAGAATTGTCAGAAGAACCGGAAGAGAAACAGTGTCTTAAGCAGACAGTGCAGTGGGCACGTACACATACAGATGAGATCCGTGCAATCGGAGAAAAGACAGTTGCGGCGGCAGGAGAAGATCAGAGTGTGAATGTGGCTGTAACAACCTGTTACTTTCCTGACAGGACTTACGGTGATGTGACATTTCCTGCGGGAAATTATCAGGCACTGCGGGTAGAACTGGGAAGTGCAGAGGGACATAACTGGTGGTGCGTGCTTTATCCGAATCTCTGCTTTCTGGATACAACGAATGCAGTGATTCCTGACAAAGGAAAGAAGCAATTAAAACAGGTACTGACGGAAGAAGAATATTCCAAAGTGACAGCGAATACAAAGTTTAAGATTGGCTGGTATTTTTGGAAATAAGAAATAAAAGAGGTTAAGAAAATGTATGAATTTGACAGCAGAGTACGTTACAGCGAGGTAGATCATCACGGTACGATGACAGTTCCGGCGTTGATCAATTATTTTCAGGACTGCAGTACCTTCCAGTCGGAGGATCTTGGAATTGGTACAACGGTTCTGAAGGAAGAGAAAAGAGCGTGGCTTTTATCTTACTGGCAGGTGATCCTGAATCGGAAACCGGAGCTTGGTGAGAAGATCACAATCGGAACATTTGCAACAGAATTCAAGGGATTGTTTGGAAACAGAAACTTTTATATGAAAGATGCAGATGGAAAATATCTCGCCTGTGCGAATTCAGTCTGGGCATTTATTGATACAGAGACAGGAAGACCAACCAGGCCGCAGCCAAAGGATGTTCAGTTGTATGGAGTAGAAGAACCACTTGATATACCATATGAGGGAAGAAAAATCCGACTTCCGGAAGAGACAGATGATCTGGAAGCATTTCCGGTCAGAAAGTATCATATTGACACAAATGAGCATGTGAACAACTGTCAGTATGTGCAGATGGCATTGGAATTTCTCCCAGATGATCTTCAGATTGCACAGTTGCGTGTAGAGTATAAAAAGGCAGCTGTATTGGGGGATATGATCTACCCGAAGCTGAGTGAAGAAGCAGACAGAATCGTTGTGGAACTCTGTGACGAACAGGCAAAACCATATGCAGTTCTGGAATTTAAAGAAGAAATATAAAAGAAGAGATAGAATAGAAAAACTCCCGGATGTTCCTACAGAAATTTCTGTGAACATTCGGGAGTTTTTTGTTGCGAACAAGTAACGTTTGCAGGAGATATTTACTTATCAAGACTTGCCAGGACATCTTCCAGAACATCCTCAACAGAATCAGTTACTTCATCCGCATAGTAGGATACACCAGGTGCACTGTTTGACATTGCGTAGCTGTGACCGACCAGTTCAAGCATTTCCAGATCATTATACTGATCTCCGAATGCCATACATTCTTCCGGCTTTACATGGAATAATTTCATCAGGTTAGAAAGAGCAGCACCTTTATTTGTTCCCGGAGCAATGAAGTCAATCCAGATATTTCCGGAAGTAACAACCTTAATCTCTGCACCGAACATTTCCTGTAAGTGTTCTAAATATTGCATGATTACTTTTGTGTCATCAATCATATTACAGATTGCAATCTTGAGAAATGGACCTTCGATTTTGCTTAGGTCGTCTACAATTTTTGTTGTGTTCTGCATGACATTTACAATATGATTTACAAAAGCTTCATGATTATCTTCAATCAGACAAGCATCTTCTCTGGAGATGAGAATATCAAAATCCGGTGATTTTTTCACTTCATCTATAATGCGGCAGGCAAGGTCATCTGCAATTATTCCGCGAGAGATTACCTTTCCCTGATGAATACAGATGGAACCATTTTCTCCAATATAGGAAATCTCGTCCTTAATCTCAGAAAACAGTCTACGCTCATTATCATACTGGCGTCCGCTTGCAGCAACAAAGTGAATGCCTTTCTGTGTCAGTTCATGAATCAGCTCTATGGCATGAGGAGTCAGTTTCTGTGCTCCGTTATGAAGAAGCGTACCATCAAGGTCGCTTGCGATTAATTTGATCATATGTAAAATCCTCCTGATTTTTCAAACTCTGTTTACGCAAAAAAGTTTAACATCATCTTTCGAAAGAATCAAGAAAGTTATTCTGCAATCACTTCTTCAGCACGTTTCAGTGCAGCGCTGATATTCGGCTGGAAGTTCTCTTTTCCAACCAGCTCTGTGAATCCGGCTTTCTCCATAACTTTCATTGGCTGTTCGTTGACGTGGGAGAAGACAACCGTAATTCCCTTTGACTCACAGACTTCTACCAGATCAACCAAAGCATTCATAGCAGTACTGTCCAGTGCAGGAACGCTTCGCATACGAAGAACGAGGCAGGTAGTAAAATCTTTTACGATAATGTGTTCAATCGTACTTGCTGCTCCGAAGAACAGAGGTCCTGAGATCTCGTAGACACGGATCTGAAGTGGAAGTTTCTGAAGGTGTTCATCGACATCCGGAGTATCATCATCCACATAAGTCCAGCTGTTGACGTGTGTTTCTTCACTCATACGCTTAATAAAGAGCAGGCAGGCAAGAACCATACCAATCTCGATTGCTACGACCAGGTCGAAGAGTACTGTCAGGATAAAGGAAGCAAAAAGTACAATGATATCACTCTTTGGAGCAGTCTTGACCAGTTTTACAAAGGTACGCCACTGGCACATATTATATGCAACGATAAACAGGATTGCTGCGATTGTTGGCATTGGAATCATTCCGGCATATGGCATCAGTACGACAAGTACAATGACCAGTGTAATGGAATGAACGATTCCGGCAATCGGAGTACGTCCGCCGTTTTTAATATTTGCAGCAGTTCTTGCAATAGCTCCTGTCGCAGGGATTCCGCCGAAAAGGGCAGAAGCAATGTTGCCGGCTCCCTGGGCTACAAGTTCCATGTCGGAACGGTGTTTACTGTTGATCATTCCGTCTGCGACAACACAGGAAAGCAGAGATTCAATCGCTGCGAGAACAGCAATTGTAAATGCGTTCGGAAGTGCATTTTGAACAACTTCAAATGATACAGCCGGAAGATGGAAGGAGGGGAGTGAGTTGCTGATCGTATAAAGATTTCCGATTGTAGAAACTTTTAACGGCAGGAACTGAACCATCAGGATTCCAATGATAACTGCGATCAAAGATCCAGGAATTCTTTTGAAGATGTATGGAGCAATGATCAGAATAGCAAGACTTACTGCACCGACAATCAGTGCATCAATATTAATTGTAGAGAAGTTTTCAACAACAGCACGGAATTTCTCTGTTGTCTCGATCGGTTTTACCCCATCCGGATAGGTAAGTCCGAAGAAATCTTTCAGCTGTCCGATTACAATTGTAACAGCAATTCCGGAAGTGAATCCGGTTGTGATCGTAAATGGGATGAATTTGATCAGACTTCCGAAATGGCACAGTCCCATCAGAACCAGAAAGATACCGGCGAGGATTGTTGCAATGACAAGTCCATCCATTCCGTCTTTGGCAACAATGCCGGCGACGATTGTTGCGAATGCAGCCGTTGGTCCGGCAATCTGTACACTGCTTCCGCCAAGTGCAGAGATGACAAATCCGGCAACGATCGCAGTGAAGATACCAGCTTCCGGTCCTACACCGGATGCAAGTGCCAGTGCGATTGACAGCGGCAATGCAATAATTGCTACAATGATTCCGGCAGTCACGTCTTTGATGAACTGAGAACGATTGTAGCTCTTTAATGATGTAAGTAACATCGGCTTCAATGAATTCATTTGATAGATTAATCCTTTCTTTTATGATAACTATAAAACATAACCTTTCAAGTATAGCATAGAAAAAGGGACACTGAGAAGAGGAAACCTTGTATGTTTTTAAAGACATGAAGAGGTTATTGTTCACTCCCGTGTCAATCACTTCGCTGATTGACACGGAGGATGCATGTTTTGATTTGAATGCATCTCGCCCCATCGCCAAAGGCGATTTAAAATGGCGAGATGCGTTGCTGGTCGCACATCGTGTGAACAGTAATATGAAGAGGAATGTTAAGAGAAAAAAGCTTGTATCTGATTTATAAAGGTAATATAATAGGAATAACTTGTAAAGCATGTTTTATATAATGAAAACATGTTTTACGGTAGCAAATTTGTGAATAGATCTGATAACAAAAGGGGTATCACAAGAAAGAAAAGGAAGATTATTATGGGAAAATATTTTGGAACAGATGGTTTCCGTGGTGAGGCGAATGTAGTTCTTACAGTAGAACATGCATTTAAAGTAGGACGTTATCTTGGATGGTATTTCGGACAGGACCACAAGGCCAGAATCGTAATCGGAAAAGACACAAGAAGAAGCAGTTATATGTTTGAGTATGCACTTGCAGCAGGACTGACAGCATCAGGAGCTGACGCTTACCTTCTTCATGTGACAACAACACCAAGTGTTTCATATGTAGTAAGAACAGAAGATTTTGACTGTGGACTTATGATTTCAGCGAGCCACAATCCATACTATGATAATGGTATCAAGGTAATCAACAGCGAAGGTCATAAGATGGAGGCTGAGGTTGAGGCAAAGATCGAGGCTTATATCGATGGGGAGATTGATGAGATCCCGCTGGCAACAAAAGAGAGCATTGGCCGCACAGTTGACTATGCAGCAGGAAGAAACCGTTATATCGGTCATCTGATTTCTCTTGCAACACGTTCCTTCAAGGATATGAGAGTTGGACTTGACTGTGCGAATGGTAGTGCGTCAAGCGTTGCCAAGAGTGTATTCGATGCACTTGGAGCAAAGACTTATGTAATCAACAATGAGCCAAATGGTGTGAATATTAATACAAACTGTGGTTCTACACATATCGAAGTTCTGCAGGAGTATGTAAAAGAGAAACATCTGGATATCGGATTTGCTTATGACGGAGATGCTGACAGATGTATCGCAGTTGATGAGAATGGAAATGTTGTAGACGGAGACCGCATTATGTATGTATGTGGTAAATATCTCATGGAGCAGGGAAAACTGAAAGACAATACAGTTGTTACAACAATTATGTCTAACCTGGGACTTTATAAAGCATGCGATAAGATTGGTATGAAGTATGAGCAGACAGCAGTTGGTGACAAGTACGTTTATGAGAATATGCTTAAGAATGGATATGTTCTTGGCGGAGAGCAGTCCGGACACATCATCTTCAGCAAACATGCACGTACAGGTGACGGTATCCTGACATCTCTTATGGTTATGGAAGCGATCATTGAGAAGAAGCAGACACTTGGAACACTTGCAGATGAAGTGAAGATCTTCCCACAGCTTCTGAAGAATGTTCGTGTAAAGGATAAAAAGACAGCACTGGATAACGCAGCAGTTCAGGCGGCAGTAGAGAAAACAGCTGAAGAACTCGGAACAGACGGACGTATCCTTGTTCGCGAGAGTGGAACAGAACCGGTAATCCGTGTTATGGTAGAAGCAGCTTCTGACGAGATCTGTGAGAAGTATGTAGACAGCGTAGTGAAAGTGATTGAAAGCGAAGGTCTTTGCGAGTAAATAATTAAGAAGAGAGTTGTCGTGTAAGACAGTAAAAGATGCCTTGTGAAATATAGTTTTTCGCGAGGCATCTTCTTTGTTCAAAAAAAGAAGAGAAACATTTTAAAATGAATCCCCTCTTTTAACATCTAATAGAAAATATTTATTTGATTTAAAATTAATCGATATATTTCAGCCATCCTTCCGGTGCTTCAATACGTCCCATCTGGATACCTGTCAGTGTATCGCGAAGTTTTGCGATTGTAGGTCCCATCTGTTCCATTCCACTAGGGAAGCAGATTTCTTCTCCGTGGTTGACAATCTTACCAACCGGTGAGATAACAGCGGCTGTTCCGCACAGACCACATTCAGCGAAGTCTTTTACTTCATCAAAGTAAACATCTCTTTCTTCTACTTTCAGTCCGAGATAATGTTCAGCAACATACATCAGAGAACGTCTTGTGATAGACGGAAGAATTGTTGTGGAGTGTGGTGTAACTACAGTGTTATCTTTTGTTACGAACAGGAAGTTTGCTCCACCTGTTTCCTCAACTTTTGTTCTTGTAGCGGAGTCAAGGTACATATTTTCATCAAAACCATTTGCGTGAGCTGTAACAATTGCGTGAAGGCTCATTGCATAGTTCAGTCCGGCTTTGATGTGTCCTGTTCCATGCGGTGCGGCGCGGTCAAAGTCTGATACGCACAGTGTCAGTGGTTTCACGCCGCCCTTGAAGTACGGTCCAACCGGAGTGGCAAATACACGGAACTGATAGTCAGTAGCCGGTTTTACACCAATTACGGGATTGATTCCGAACATATAAGGTCTGATATAAAGTGTTGCTCCTGTTCCGTAAGGTGGAACGTAAGCTTCATTTGCCTTTACTGTCTGAACAATAGCATCAACAAATTTATCTTCCGGGAAAGGCGGCATCTCAAGACGTTTCGCTGAGTCGACCATTCGCTTCGCATTGAGGTCCGGACGGAAAGTGACAATGTGTCCATCCTCTGTTGTGTAAGCCTTCATTCCTTCAAATACTGTCTGTGCATACTGAAGAACTCCGGCACATTCATTCATGACGATGTTAGGATCTTCTGTGAGACCACCTTCATCCCATGCTCCATCTTTATAATTAGCTACAAAACGCTTATCTGTAGGGATATATCCGAATCCGATATTTTCCCAGTCAATGTTTTTTTTCTCCATTGTAGTAAATCCTCCATTCCTTTATGCGGCGAAAGACCGTATAATTTCTAATTAACGCTATTATAATACCGCCAATTGAAAAAATCAAGAGTGCGCTCTGTTTTTTGAAAATGTTTTTACGGACATGTAATAGTCAGAATCTAAATCCTGCAACTAAATAGTTACAATAACTGTCTGATATCCGGCACGCTTCAACCGGCGTTCCATTTTTACAGCTTCGTCAAGCGTATCATATTCTCCGACCGTTACCCGGAATAAACCATCCCCTTCTGTCAAAACAGCAGGAAAATTCAATTCAGTTAATTCATTCAGGAGTCGTCGGGCATATCGTTCACTGCGGAAAGCCCCGGTCTGCACTGCATAGTGAGGGAGAGAAGAAGCATTGCTGATTTCTCCGTTTTCTTCTAATGTATCAAGGATTCCCTCAGCAATCGCAAGCGCAATATCATCAAAGTTATCATCAAAGAGCCGGTTATCAGTGTCAGAGTTGATAAATCCGACTTCTACCAGAACCGCCGGCATCTGTGTACGGCGCAGAACGACCAGACCGGGGCGTTCTTTTACGCCGAGATTGATGAAGCCGAGAGCTTCCAGGCCTTCATTAATATTTTGAGCCATTGTGTATTTCAGACCGGATTTGTTGTAAACCAGAGATTCTACGCCGGATACGGTATTATCTGTCGGATAAGAATTACGGTGAATAGACAGAAAGAAGTCTGCACCGGCTGCATTTGCTTCTAATGCCTTCTGATAGGGAGATTCATAAATGTCTGTTGTGCGTGTATAGAGCACATCGATTCCACGTTCCTGCAGCAGTTCTCCAATGGCAAGCGTTAAAGATAAGGTGTCATCCTTTTCCCGGCGGCCGTTATAGACAGCTCCGGGGTCACGACCACCATGACCTGCATCAAGCATGATAGAATAAGACATATAATCACCTCATTATTTTGTGTTTCTATATATTATATGATGTAAGTGTCAAAAGTATAAATTGCGTTTGTGCTCGCACAAATAAGCAATTTATACTTATTGACACGCCGAACACCGAAAACGGAATAAAATGGTGTGAACACGCCATTTTATGGGAGTTTGAGGTGTTCGAGGATTGCGGGAATTGCATAGCAATGGAGCAATCCGGTTACATCAGTGAGTGGCAAAATTTACTTTTGACACTCACATCATTATATGAAAGCGCGCATTGCCTGTGAAACGTCAAAAAATGCCGGCTGCGATAATGCAGCCGACATTTCAAAAAGTTCTATTCATGTAAGTGTTTGTCAGTTTCAGAAGGATCTGAATTCTCTTCATCCGCTTCTTCCTCTGTATCTGCTCTTTCAGGAAGATAAACATGTACCGTTTCTACGCGGTTCTTATCCAACTTCTCGACCACCAGACGAATTCCATCTTCAGTGACAACTTCATCACCCATCTGAGGTAAACGGTCCAGATGTTCGATGATCAGTCCTCCGAGAGAATCATAATCTTCAGAGTTAAGTTCTGTATGTAAGTGATCGTTCACATCATCCAGACTCATGGAGCCTTCGATAATATATTCATGATCAGAAATCTCTTTGATCAGTTCATCTTCATTCTCATCATATTCATCATGGATCTCACCGACGATTTCTTCCAAAATATCTTCCAAAGTGATGAGTCCTGCCATCTCACCGTACTCATCCAGAACAATTGCAATATTAAAAGTAGAATCTCGCATCTCTACAAGAAGTTCAGAGATATCTTTGAACTCATAAGTGAAATGCGGTTTTCTTAAGAAATCCCGGATATTGAACGGTGTATCATGATCGTAAAGAAGCAGATCCTTCATGTTAATAATACCGACAACATTATCCTGTGTCTCTTCGTAAACAGGAAGTCTTGTGAATTTGTCTTCACGGAAAATATCAATCAATTCATCGAAGGTACTATTGACATCAGCAAATGTAACATGTACGCGAGGAACCATAATGTCTTTCGCCTTGGCATCGCCGAGATCGAATACGTTGTAGATCATCTCTTTTTCATCAGACTCGATTACACCATCTTCATGGCTGACATCCACAATGGTACGAAGTTCTTCTTCTGTCATAGCTTTATTCGCCGCATCCGGATCTACGCGAAGGATCAGCATGATTCCGCGGGAAAACAAGTTAATGATGAAAATGACAGGAGTCATGACCGTCATGAAAAACTTGATGACCGGAATATAGCGAAGCGTAAGCTTCTCAGCGTTGATCGTTGCATAATTCTTCGGTGTAATCTCTCCAAATACAAGGATTGCCACTGTCAGAATCAGTGTAGCAATGCTGACCATGTATCCACCAAATGAATAGGCAAGGGTTGTAGCAAGAGAAGATGCTGAAACATTCACAATGTTATTACCAATCAGGATCGCACTGAGCATCTTCGCTGTGTGATTCTCTGTGATATCAAGAGCCAGAGCTGCCCGCTTGTTCCCACCGTCTGCGAGAGAGCGGAGTTTAATTTTATTCACTGACATCAGCGCAGTCTCGGTTGATGAAAAAAATGATGAAAATAATAGTAAAATTAACAGTATAATTAATAGGTACGTGTCACCTGCGTCCACTTTAAATATTCACTCCTTTGATTAAAAAATGTGCCTCCAAATAGGCTTGGTTAATTTTAGATATACGCATTCATTATACATGGTTTATTAGTGTTTGGCAAGGCAATATACTTTACTTTATGAAGTGGGTGGTGTATGATGTTGATGACTGATAAGAATATTTAATACTATTATATAGAAGAAACGGAGTATAGATATGGAATTGTACAATAGATTGTGTACTATTACAAAACAGGAAAATGTAATGAAAGATGAGCCGATGAAGAAACATACAACATTTCGTATTGGTGGTCCGGCAGATTATTTCGTGACACCTGAATCAAAGGAAGAGATCCAGGCAATCGTTGAGTTATGCAAAAAAGAGGAAATCCCATATTCCGTGATCGGAAACGGAAGTAATCTTCTTGTTGGAGATAAGGGATATCGTGGCGTAATCCTTCAGATTTTTAAGAAAATGAATCAGATCAGGGTAGAAGAGAATAAGATTTATGCCGGAGCAGGCGCACTTTTGTCGAAGATTGCGGCAACAGCATTGGCAGAATCTCTGACAGGCTTTGAGTTTGCAGCAGGAATTCCGGGAACATTAGGCGGAGCCGTTCGCATGAATGCAGGTGCATACGGTGGAGAGATGAAGCAGGTACTTGAGAGTGTGGAAGTGATGACAGCAGATGGAGAATTTCTCACGATCCCGGTAGAAGAGATGGGGCTTGCTTATCGGACAAGCGTGGTAGAACAGAAGAATTATATTGTTCTTGAAGCAGTGATTTCTCTTGAAAAAGGAAATCCGGAGAAGATCAAAGAAGTGATGGATGATCTGAAAGAAAAAAGAGTGACAAAGCAGCCATTAGAGTATGCAAGTGCAGGAAGTACATTTAAGCGTCCGGAAGGATATTTCGCAGGAAAACTGATTGAAGATGCAGGACTTCGCGGATTCAGGGTCGGAGATGCACAGGTCTCTGAAAAGCATTGCGGTTTCGTGATCAACAGAGGGAATGCAAGCGCAGCAGAGGTTATGGAACTGATGCGTCAGGTAGAAGATAAAGTAGAAGAAAATTCAGGAGTCCGTCTGGAAGCGGAAGTAAGAAGAATAGGAGAGTTTTGATATGCGTTTTGTTATCGTAACAGGGATGTCAGGAGCGGGAAAATCAACAGCACTTAAGATGCTTGAGGATATGGGATATTTCTGTGTGGACAATCTGCCGATCGCAATGTTTCCTGGATTTGTGCAGATGATTGAGAATTCAGAAACTTCAATGAAGAAAGTGGCATTGGGAGTCGATGTGCGAAGCGGACAGGACATTTCTGGATTAGAGAAAGACCTTGAGCAAATGGATGAAAAGGGAATCAAATATGAGATTCTGTTTCTGGACGCAAAGGATTCTGTACTTGTAAAGCGATACAAAGAAACGAGAAGACAGCACCCTCTGAGTGGGTCGGGACGTGTGGATACCGGTATTGCGAAAGAACGTGAGAAGACCGCATTTTTGAAAATGAAGGCAACGTATATTCTTGATACAAGTAAGATGCTGACAAGAGAACTGAAGATTGAACTTGAGAAGATTTTTGTGAAAGGTGAGAGTTTTTGCAACCTCTATATCACAGTAATGTCCTTTGGTTTTAAATACGGAATTCCGCAGGACGCAGACCTTGTATTCGATGTGCGTTTTCTTCCGAATCCGTACTATATTGATACATTGAAAGAAAAAACAGGAAATGATCCGGAAGTCCAGGATTATGTCATGCAGAATGACAAGGGACCGATTTTCCTTGAAAAATTAAAAGACATGGTTGAATTTCTGATTCCAAATTATATTTTGGAGGGAAAAAACCAGCTTGTGATCGCAATTGGATGTACTGGTGGGAAGCATAGATCTGTAACGCTGGCGAATGCGTTATATCACACGCTTGAGACAGAGGAAAGTTATGGCGTCCGTATTGAACATCGTGATATCGGGAAGGATAGTATCACAAAGAGAAAGTAAAAGGTGGAAAATATGTCATTTTCTGGAAAAGTGAAGGAAGAGCTTGCAAGGAACATCAGTTCAGCCAGACATTGCCAGATTGCGGAACTGACGGCTTTTATTGGCATGTGCGGGACGGTTGTAATCAATAGTTTTGACCGGTGCAGTATCAAGATTCGTACAGAAAACATTTTAGTTGCAAGAAAGGTCTTTACATTAATAGAAAAAACATTTAATATAAGGAGTGATATTTCCGTTCGGAGAAATATAAAGAAGCAGACAGAGACCTATTCTGTTATCGTAAAAAAGCATGAAGATGCGATACGTATCTTACAGGCTACGAAGATGATAGGGGAACAGCAGGAGAATGCGGAAGAGTTGCATGCCGTGAATCCGATGATTGTCCAACAGGTTTGTTGTCGAAGAGCATTTCTCCGCGGAACGTTTCAGGCGTCCGGATCTATGAGTGATCCGAACAAGGCATATCATTTTGAGATTGTCTGTTCCACAGAAGAGATGGCACATCAGATCTGTGATCTGATCTGCAGTTTTTCTATGGATGCAAAGATCGTGCTCAGAAAAAAGTCGTATGTTGTTTACCTGAAAGAAGGAGCACAGATAGTAGATATTCTGAATATCATGGAGGCACATGTCTCATTAATGGAACTTGAGAATGTAAGAATTCTCAAGGAGATGAGAAATTCTGTGAACAGAAAAGTGAATTGTGAAACTGCCAATATTAATAAGACAGTATCAGCAGCAGTGAAACAGCTGGAAGATATTACATATTTGAGAGATCAGATAGGATTTGAGAATATACCGAAAGGATTAGTCGAGGCCGCTCTTGCCCGCCTCGAGCATCCGGAAGCAACATTGAAGGAACTGGGAGAATCCCTGAATCCTCCGGTTGGAAAATCGGGTATCAACCACAGACTGCGTAAGCTGAGTGAGATGGCAGACAAAGTTCGGCAAGAACAAGGAGGATTATTATGATTAAGACATCTGTTGTAGTGAAAGCAGACCCAGGGTTTGATGGACGGCCGATCGCCCTTCTCGTACAGGAAGCCAGCCAGTATGCGAGCAAAGTGTACATTCAGGTAGCTGAGAAGAACATCAATGCCAAGAGTATTATGGGTATGATGAGTCTGAATCTGATCGGAGGCGAGGAGATTACCGTTGTGACAGACGGTGAGGACGAGCAGAAAGCAGCTGAAGGCATTAAGACATTCTTTGCTAATGTATAATAACAATAAGATGGTAATTGAAGTCACAGAGAGATAACCATGTGATTACAAATGAATATAGAGGGGCTGTACTTTGAAGAGGAGTACAGCCATCTTTTTCTATGGGGGAGAGTTTGCAGCTGATGTGAACACAAATGATTTTTGAATAAGGAGGTATTTGTTTATGAAAAGAATGCTATTTGTTTACAATCCGAATTCAGGAATGGGACTTCTGAAGCCGAAACTTTCAGATGTGATCGACACATTTGTGAAGGGCGGATATGAGGTGACAGTTTATCCTACACAAAGAAGTCAGGATGCTGTAAGAAAAGTCAGTGAGTACAAAGAAGAATATGATCTCGTGGCATGTAGTGGCGGAGATGGTACATTGGATGAAGTCGTGACCGGTATGATGATGCGAGAAAATAAGACGCCGATCGGATATATCCCGGCCGGAACAACGAATGATTTTGCAAGTAGTCTGCATATTTCCAAGAATATGCTGGAGGCCGCAGATACAATTGTAACAGGAACACCATTTTCCTTTGATATCGGTCAGTTTAACGATGACTACTTCGTATATATTGCAGCCTTTGGTATTTTCACAGACGTGTCATATGAGACGAAGCAGAGTATGAAGAATATTCTTGGTCATATGGCTTATATTCTGGAAGGAACCAAGAGACTGTTCAATATTCCGTCTTATAAGATCAAAGTCACACATGACGGAGAGACGATTGAAGATGAGTTTATCTTTGGAATGGTGACAAATTCACGCTCTGTAGGAGGATTCAAAAGAATCACAGGAGAAAATGTCATTTTTGATGATGGCGTTTTTGAGGTGACACTCTTTAAAACACCAAAGAATCCAGTCGAGTTGAACGAACTGATTGGGGCAGTTGTGATGCGTCAGATTAATTCAGACAGAATATACTCCTTCAAGAGTGGTGAAGTCCGTTTTGAATCTGTTGAGACAATTCCATGGACTCTGGATGGAGAGTACGGCGGTACTCATGAAGAAGTTGTAATTAAAAATAAAAATCAGGCACTTCAGATCATGGTTAAGGAAGAAGCCGTAGAAGATCTGAGTGAACAGTTAGTGGAAGCAGAGGAAGTCTGAACACATAATCTGAAATATTTTCAGTGATATTTTAGAAAATCACCCCTTTTTTGAATTTTAGGTTTATTGAACAATCGTGAAAAACCGCGTAAAATCAAGAAAAAACGGCAGTTTGAAATAGAAATAAAAATTTTTTAAAAAAATTAAAAAAAAGGGGTTGCATTTTCTGAAAGCCTGGTATATAATAACTATTGTCTTGTGGCGGTAACAAAAAAGACACAGACGAAAATGAATAAGGCTCCGTGGTCAAGCGGTCAAGACGCTAGCCTCTCACGCTGGAATCAGGGGTTCGATTCCCCTCGGAGTCACTGAAAGAAGCTCGTATTTACGAGCTTTTTTTGTGTTTTGAAAATCTTTTAGTAAATCATGGCCAATCATTTTATTAGAAATATTCCTAGCACAAGTGATAGTGTAATCTTGCTGTTTTTCCAGTATTATAAATAAAAAGTAATGTTGATAAAATGGGGAAAATTGAAGGGAGGATTGCATATGGGTCATAAATCAAACGAAACAAAGGAATTTAGAAATACCATAATTGCATCACAGGGTGACTACAAATTAAGAGGCGACAGTGATCCATTTACATTCCTTTTTGCTTGCATACTTATTCCTGTGGGCGCACTTTTCATATTCATTGGTCTTTGGTGTATTAAGGATCTGTTTGAAAAAAGGAATGCGAGGTGATCAAATGAAGTTTTCCTGGGGAGATTCAATATTTTTTGCATTTTTGTGGGCAAGTGTGTGGGCCGGAGCCCTCACCTGCTATGTTTTGGATTGGAAAGTTGAATGGATGCAGCCAAAACTGTGGTTTCTTTACGTCAAGAAAAAATTAAATAAATCAAAGTCGATCTTTTTCAAAGCAACGAAGATTTCTCAAAAGGTACTTAACCCTTTTGAAACAGTATTATCTGCATTAGAAGACGGTAATATTCAAAATTCTTCGGTGAACATAGGTCAGTCATATCGCCAGAAAATCGAACATGAGATGAAACTTTTACAGGCGAATGACATAACTCATGAAATTCGTATAGCTTACGCGAAACTGCCAGAAGCAAACAAAAAGAATCATGATTTCAAACATTGGAATGATGCCGGACGTGAATGGAGAGAGGCCATACTGCAAGGTACCGTATCAAACCGATATCGTAATAAAAAAAGTGGAAAAATCCTGTACGAGGACTTTTTCCCACATGGTGCAATCTTACTTAGACAATCCAGGCATATCCGTCATGATGAAGTTGAAAGCAAAAACAGAAATGAAGAGCAACAATTTTATTCTGAATATCAGAAAATCATGTGTCCAAGCTGTGGCGCTGAGATTTCATTAAATAGTAATGAAGTTCATTGTCCTTATTGTGGTGGATATATCAAAAGCGATTTCTTCGACTGGCAGATAGAAGAGCTTCTGATCTATCAGGATTTAAATCCCAATGATTATAACTATAAAATGGTAGCAGCAACACTCCTGGTTTTCTTTCTTCCGGCAGTTCCTTGTTTTCGATTTATCCAAAGCGTTGAGATCATATTGGCAGTTCCTTTTGTACTTACAGTTATATTAGCTGTTATTCTCGGAGCAGTGCTACTAAGAAGCAAGAATAGTACAGAAGGATTAGAAGAACAAATTGTTCGTTATGATGAAAAGGTATTACTTGTAGATCTCAATGAAGCTCTTAATGATGCAGAACTGACATCCGATTTATTATTTTACAGTGTGGACAAATTACAACTGAAAGCTGTAGATAATACTGAAACCAAGACAACGATCACAATACAGGCCATACTCCATAAGCTCATTCTTCAAAATAATCAAAAGATTATAAAAAAGGACAAAAAGATGGAACTTAAATTATACAGAGCGCGACATCCAAGACGAATGAAGTCAAAAGGTCAGGCTGTTTTCAGTGAAAAAGAATGTCCAAGCTGCGGCGCTAATTTCATGCCGGATAAAAATGGTTGTTGTTCCTACTGTGGATACCAGCTTACTGTTGATAATTCAAAATGGAGACTTGTTAATCTTTAGCGAGCGATAAATAATCGTTGGTTATATTGTACAAAAATAAAAACAATCCACAGAAGAAAAGGAAAGTCATTGTGAAAATGTTAACAAGATTCACCGCTGTGGATTGTTTTTTATGCAAAACATAAGATTGTCATTTATAAATTAATACGCTATAATATAGAAGAATTCTAAATAAATAATTCCTGATGGTTTTCACGGGTGTCAGGATCTTTAAGAATTGGAGGAAAGAAATATGTTAGTATCAGCTACAGAAATGCTTCAGAAAGCAAAAGCAGGTCACTACGCAGTAGGACAGTTCAACATCAACAATCTTGAGTGGACAAAGGCTATTCTTACAACAGCACAGGAACTCAACTCACCAGTTATCCTTGGTGTATCTGAGGGTGCAGGAAAGTACATGACAGGATATAAGACTGTTGTAGGTATGGTAAACGGAATGATGGAAGAACTCGGAATCACAGTTCCGGTTGCTCTTCATCTTGACCACGGCAGCTACGAAGGATGCCTGAAATGTGTAGAAGCAGGATTCTCATCAATCATGTTTGACGGATCTCATTATCCGATCGACGAGAACGTTGAGAAGACAAAAGAACTCGTTAAGATTGCTCACGAGCACGGAATGTCAATCGAGGCAGAGGTTGGATCCATCGGTGGAGAAGAAGATGGAGTTATCGGAAGAGGTGAGTGCGCTGATCCGGAAGAGTGTAAGAGAGTAGCTGATCTGGGAATCGATTTCCTGGCAGCAGGTATCGGTAACATTCATGGTAAATATCCTGCAAACTGGCAGGGACTGAGCTTCGAGACTCTGGATGCAATCCAGCAGAAGACAGGTGTTATGCCTCTCGTACTTCATGGTGGTACAGGTATCCCTGCAGAGATGGTTAAGAAAGCTATCACACTTGGCGTAGCTAAGGTTAACGTTAATACAGAATGCCAGTTAGCATTCCAGGAAGCTACACGTAAGTACATCGAAGCTGGTAAGGACTTAGAAGGTAAGGGATTCGATCCTCGTAAACTCTTAAATCCTGGCTTCGAAGCTATCAAGGCTACAGTAAAAGAGAAGATGGAACTCTTCGGATCTGTTGGCAAGGCTGAATAATTGAGAGAATACACGGCTTGGCTGTGAAAAAAGAAGACCTGATAGAGGGGAGAAATCCTTTCTGTCAGGTTTTTTTTATATGCTTGAAAATATTGGAGAAAATAAAAAAAATCCCCATAAAAAGGGAGGATGCCAAGTAATCTCTGATTACTTGGCATTATTATGAAAAAGTTATTATAAGTAATGTTATTATCACTTTTTAATTTAAGGTGGATGTCTGTTACATCCTCCTTTGCATCGCTGCATCTTATGATTATAGTATAGGGGAGTTTCGTGTCTAAATCGTGTTGATATTTTGAACAATTCTGAAAAGAATTATGAACAGAATATGAATAAGAAGCTTGAACATTTCTGCTGTTTATTTTAGAAAAGTACCATAGTTTTGTCTGCCATCAATTATGTATTCAATTTTTACGCAGTTCTCATACTCTTTTATCTGGAAGACGAACCAGAGGTGTGGCCAGAAATTTAAAACACGATATTTGGAAGGAATATACTTCAATCTGGCACATCCGATGAGGGGAGTGGATTCCAAATAAGAGATTTTCTCATCATAAGCGTCCAGTAGTCGTAATGCACACTCTTCTCCGTTGCCTCTGGCACAACGGAATGTGTATTCTTCCAGAACAGCATTTGCCGAAGGAGAGATATCAACTTTATACATAAGTTTTCCTCTTTAGTGCAGTGCGCAGATTGGCAGAAGCACTGTGGGCATCCATGTCAGGTGCGCCGGTACGTCTTAACTCCTCAATTTCAATTAATTTTTCCCTAAGTTCCAATTGCTTTTCTCGCTGATCATAAGTGGCTATATCCATAACAACCAGATCGCCTTCACCATTTTTGGTTAAAAAAACAGGTTCACCGGTTTCTTTGCATAGGGCAGCTATCTCTGTGTAATTTTGACGAATAGCAGCGGATGGTCTGATTAGTGTTTGCATAGCAGAACTCCTTCCATATCAATATTTTATATTAATTCTAATGCTATTATACTATTAAATGATGAAAAAGACAAATAAAATAGGGGAGTTCTGTTGACTAAGATGGAAAATATCATATAAAACTGTTATAATGATGTCGGGGTCAAAAGTCCCCGACTTTGATGCCTACGGATTGCTCTGCGCTACGGGTATTGGAGAGTGAAAGTAAATATGTATGCGTAAGCAGACCACGCAGATTCGGTAAATCTATAGCAGCTAAAATGTTGGTTGCATATTATAGCAAGGGATGTGATTCCAAAGAACTTTTTAAAAATTTGTCCATTAGCAAGCAGCCTTCTTTTGCTAAATATATGGTAACTATTCAGAACCCCATTCGCAAAATCGCTGTTTCACAGCTTTTCTTTTGCTCATGTGGTTACTTCGCCATATAAATTGAGTCAAATATGCTTGTAAACAAGCATATTCTGCCTTAATTTGCATGGCTCTGAATAGTTACAATATATGAATCAATATGATGTAATCAGGTTAGACATACAATGGATGTACAGTGTATCTGAAAATTAAGTGCTACTGATAGAGTTTATTCAGGATGAAGTAATCTATGAATTAAAGGAGTTATCCAGAGTATATAAAAGATAAGGAACATTCTCAGGCAATAGCACTTTCGGATATTTTTCATGGAACAAAGAGAAAATTTGTTATCATTATAGATGAGTGGGACTGTGTATTCCGTGAAGAAAAGAAGCATGAATGCGAAATAGAACAGTATAAAGTGAAAAAACGTTAAAAATCAAAAAAATAAAAATACAAAATTCGTTAAAAATCATATGAATGAAATTTGAAAATTCGTGATATAATGAAGTAAAAATACTTGCTTGCAAGTGTAATTTTACGAAATGCATTGAGTGAGCTATGCTCACGATAAAAAAAAGCAGTGTATATTTATGGAGGATCACCCTATGATTTTTAAACGAAAAATATATGATAAATTACTGGAATGGAAAAAAATGTCTGGTGGAACATCAGCAGTTATGCTGGAAGGAGCCAGACGAATAGGCAAAAGTACAATAGCTGAAAACTTTGCACAGAATGAATATAAGGATTACTTTATCATTGATTTTGCCAAAGCAAATAAAGATATAAAAAATAACTTCGCAGAGAACATAGGCAATCTTGATGTTTTCTTTCGAAATTTATTCCTGCTGATGGGAAAGGCTTTGCCAGAGCATGAAGCTGTAATTATATTTGATGAAGTACAGCTTTTTCCATTAGCAAGGCAGGCTATTAAGTATCTTGTAGCAGATGGAAGATATGATTATATTGAAACAGGATCACTGATTTCAATCAAGAAGAATGTACAGGATATTCTTATACCATCAGAAGAATATAAGCTTAAAATGTATCCTATGGATTTTGAAGAGTTCTTATGGGCCAATCAGGATACAGTGACAGCACCGGCAATTCGGGAAGCATTTGCAGCCAGAACGGCCATGGGAGAAGCAATTCATCGTAAAATAATGAAGAATTTTCGGACTTATATGGCTGTTGGAGGTATGCCACAGGCAGTAGAAGCATTTGTAAGCGGAAAAGATTATACACAAATAGATTTTATAAAAAGAAATATTCTGGCATTGTATGAGGATGATCTGCGAAAATATGATCAGGATAATAAAGAAAAAGCTTCAGTAATTTACAAAACAATACCCGAACAGCTAGAAAACCATAATTCACATTTCAAATTTTCTCTTGTAGATAAAAATGCAAGATATGTGAACTATATGGAGGCGGTTAATTTTGTCGCAGAATCTATGATAGGAAATGAATGTATTAACATTACTGCACCGGAAATTGCAATGGAAGCTTATGCAGACCGCAGCAATTTTAAATTGTATATGGGAGATACAGGACTGCTCGTAACTCAGATACTGCAAAGTAGCGAAGATACAGAAATGAGTATCTATAAATCATTGATTTTTGATAATCTGGGCATTAATCAGGGAATGATATTGGAAAATATGGTTGGACAAATGCTAAGAGCCAACGGATATTCCCTTTATTTCCATGAATTTTTATATCATTCCAAGGATTCTACAAAAGAAAAAAAGTATGAAATTGATTTTGTAATTGTACGAAAAAAGAAAATATGTCCAATAGAAGTGAAATCATCAGGCTATCGAAGCCATGCATCATTTGACGCATTGATTCAAAAATACCCTATCAAAATGGAAGACAGATATATTATTTACGGAAAAGATATGAAATATGAAGACGGTGTGACGTATATTCCATTTTATATGACTATGTGTCTATAAAAATCCTCAGTATAAAAATTCAGAAAAATTCAAAATTCTATCGCAATTTACATAATAATGTGATAGAATACTTATAAGTAAAGGGAACATTCCAAAGATATACTGGGGAGTATGAAGGAATCAGAAGACGTAGAAGAATGACTTTGTATGCAGGCAGCAGCTATTGACCGGAATAGCACTATAGAGACAGTATATCTAAGGAAGTGGATAAGTGCCACTTCCTTTTGCGTTAGAAAGAACCACATTTTTGCTTTGAGTGGCTCTGATCGGCTGCGCAAAGGGAAGATTTACAAGGAATGTACGATATAAGGGGATATATATGAGAAAGGCACAGAAAATGGATATTCTGGACATGATCCAGACACTTCATGAAGCACATGAGGAAATCAAGAATCATATCGACAGGAACAATACCATATCTGCACAGGATCTGCTGGCACAATGCCAGGAGTGTGCAGTCAGCATAGGGAATGCTATTGAGACAATGGAAAAAAAAGATTGCATTACCATTTCCTACATACAGGATTATTGTGACCTTGTATATCAAATCTATGAAGCATTGCAGAACAATACAGACAGCAATGCCAATAAAATCTACAAGAATCTAAAAAAACAGCTCCTTCGAATTGAAAACAGTGTTAAGAACGATATTCCTGTCCGTAAGGAAGTTGTCTTTTTCCCATACAAAGCATCCATGTGGGATTCTCTGGAAAGTGTCTATCTGGCAGCTAAAGAAGACCCGGAATGTGATGCTTATTGCGTACCGATTCCATATTATGACAGAAACCCGGATAGAAGCCTTGGACAAATGCATTACGAAGGCAACGAATATCCAAAGAATATTGAAGTAATAGACTGGCAGAGTTACAACTTTGAGGAAAGAAAACCGGATGCAATCTATATTCATAATCCGTATGATGACTGGAATCTGGTAACGTGTGTACATCCAAGATTCTTCAGCAGCAATTTAAAGAAGTATACGGAAAAATTGGTGTATATACCGTATTTTGTATTAGACGAAATTGAACCGGATGACCAACCAAGAATTGACGGAATGAAGCATTTCATCTGGACACCGGGAGTTATCAACGCTGACAAAGTAATCGTGCAATCTGAAAAGATGAAGCAGATTTATGTAAATGAATACCTGAAAGCAGCACAGGCAAATGGACTGCAGGGAAATCATTTAGATAGAAAATATCTGGAAGAAAAATTCCTTGGGCTGGGATCTCCAAAGATTGATAAGGTATTAAATACAAAGAAGGAAGATCTGGAAATACCCAAAGAGTGGTTAAAGATTATACAGAAACCGGATGGAAGCTGGAAGAAGATTATCTTTTATAATACCAGTATTGCAGCATTGTTGGAGAATAATGAAAAAATGCTGGAGAAGATGAAGGATGTATTTAGAATCTTTAAGGAAAATAAGGATGAAGTAGCATTGCTGTGGAGACCACATCCGCTGATTAAAAGTACAGTATCTTCTATGAGACCACAGCTGTGGGTAGAATATGAAAAGCTTGTAAAGCGGTATAAAGAAGAAGGCTGGGGGATTTATGATGATACAAGTGACGTGGAAAGAGCTGTGGTATTGAGTGATGCGTATTATGGAGATGCAAGCAGCGTGGTGCAGGTGTATCAGAAGACAGGGAAACCAGTGATGATACAAAATGTATATGTTATTGAAAATAAGGAATGAGTATGGATAAAAAGATATTAGTAACTGGATCAGATGGATTTATTGGGAGTCATTTAACGGAAGAATTAGTAAAAAAGGGATATAAAGTTAGAGCATTCGTGTATTATAATTCCTTTAATAATTGGGGGTGGCTTGATACATTATCACAAGAAATAATGGATAATGTAGAAATTTTCCAAGGAGATATTCGAGACCCTAATGGAGTAGAGGAAGCAATGAGAGGAGTTAATGCTGTATTTCATTTGGCAGCGTTAATAGCAATACCATTTAGTTATCATTCACCAGATACCTATGTTGACACAAACATTAAAGGTACTTTGAATATATTGCAGGCTGCAAAGAAATTACAGGTTGAAAGAGTATTGGTGACATCAACATCAGAGGTATATGGGACAGCACAATATGTGCCTATTGATGAAAAACATCCATTTCAAGGACAGTCTCCATATTCTGCAACAAAAATTGGAGCAGATAGACTAGCAGAAAGCTTTTACAGGTCATTTCAATTACCTGTAACAATTGTAAGGCCATTCAATACATATGGACCAAGACAGTCTGCCAGGGCAGTAATACCTACTATTATTACACAGTTGTTGGCGGGCAAAGAAGAAATAAAGTTAGGTTCATTAACTCCTACAAGAGATTTTAACTACGTGAAAGATACTGTAAATGGTTTTATTGAAATATATAATTCAAATAAAACGGTAGGAGAAGAAATAAACATAGCAACGCAAAAAGAAATTTCTATTGGGGAATTAGCAGAAGAATTAATTAGGCAAATTAATCCTGCTGCAAAAATTATTTGCGATAAACAAAGACTACGTCCAGAAAAAAGTGAAGTAAATAGATTACTGGGATGTAATGAAAAAATAAAACAATTAACACTATGGAGACCACAATATTCACTACAGGATGGAATAAAAGAGACAATATCTTTTTTAAAAGACAATATGGATAAGTACAAAACTGATTTATATAACATATGATATTTTTATATATGTAAAATATGGAGTAGTACTAAATGGAGAAATTTCTAATAGAAGAGAATAAAAGTATAATAGAAGCAATGCAAAAAATAGACAAAAATGCTAGAAAAATATTGTTTCTTCATAAAGATGGGAAATTACTTGCTTCGGTGTCTGATGGTGATATACGGAGATGGATTCTAGATAATGGTGATATCAATGCATCAATAAAATGTGCAGCAAATTTTAATCCTGTTTTTATAGAGGAAGAACAGAAGGATATTGCGGTACATGCGTTAAAGAAATATAGCATAAGCGCAATACCAATAGTAGATAAAAATAAATATATAAAACAGATAGTATTTCAAAATAATCTGTCAAAAGGAAAAACAAAGTTTAAAGAAGATATTCCTGTAGTAATTATGGCTGGTGGTTATGGCAAACGATTATCTCCATATACAAATATTTTGCCTAAACCATTAATACCTATTGGAGAATATCCCATTGTGGAACATATCATAAATAGTTTTTGTGAATATGGTTGTAAAGAGTATTATTTAATTGTTAATTATAAAAGAAATATGATTAAATCATATTTTGATGAAGTACAGAAGGATTATCAAATTTTTTATCAAGAAGAAGAGTTACCACTTGGTACTGGTGGGGGACTCAGTCTGTTGCAAGGAAAAATCCACTCCACATTTATATTAACAAACTGTGATATTCTAATAGAAGATGATTTATCACTTGCGATAGAACAACATAAAAAATGTAAAAACAAAATTACAGTAATATGTTCTCATAAAAATTTTACAATTCCTTATGGTGTGATCGAAATAAATGAGGATAATTCTATTGCGCATATGAGAGAAAAACCAAGCTTTTCTTTTCTTGCTAATACTGGTTGTTATATTGTTGAACCAGAGGTAATAGAAAAGATACCCTATAAAGAACACATTGATTTTCCGGCTGTAATACAGCAATATAAAGAAAAGGGAGAACGTGTAGGCGTTTATTCTATTGCCGAAGATGATTGGCTTGATATGGGACAGTTTGATGAGTTGGAGAAAATGAAACAGAAATTGGGATGTTAATGGGATGGAGGATATTGTTTTACTTGGCATTGGTGGACATGCACACAGTATAGTGGACAGTATAGAACAAAAGAAACAATATAATATTGTTGGTTTTTTGGATATAACTGAAAGACAAAGTGAAATTTATCGTAATTATAAAGTGATAGGTACAGATGATAGATTACAGGAATTATATGATAGAGGAGTCAGGAATGCATTTATAAGTGTAGGTTATATAGGAAATGGAACTATTAGATGTAATTTATATGAAAAAATAAAAGAAATAGGATATCAGGTGCCTAATATTATTGATAACACTTCGATAATTGCCTCAGATGTGCAATTAGGAGAAGGAATTTTTGTAGGCAAGAAAGTTGTTATAAATGCTAATAGCTCTATACAGGATATGTGTATTATAAATACCGGAGCTATTATAGAACATGATTGTAGAATAAAAAAGTATACACATATAGCTGTAGGAACTGTTTTATGCGGAAAGGTGTCTATTGGAGAAGAATGTCTAATAGGAGCCAATTCTACTATTATACAAGGTCTGACAATTGGAAAACATACAATAATAGGAGCAGGAACAGTGGTTACACATAATGTGAATGATAACATGATAAAGTATGGGAATGTTGAAAAAAGCAGGTAGGACATATGAGTAAAGTTTTTATTATTGCAGAAGCTGGAGTAAATCATAATGGAAATTTGAATATTGCAAAAAAAATGGTTGATGTTGCGTGTGAGGCAGGCGCAGATGCAATTAAATTTCAAACATTTAAAACAGAAAATCTTGTATGTATTAATGCAGAAAAAGCAGATTATCAAAAAAAAACAACAGATAAAAATGAAAGCCAGGCAGAAATGCTAAAAAAGTTAGAACTTACAAGAGAAGAATATTACGAATTGCTTCAATACTGTAGACAGAAAAAGATAATGTTTTTATCAACACCATTTGATGAGGAAAGTATTGATTTACTTGTGCAACTAAGGGTGCCTATTATAAAGATTCCATCAGGGGAAATAACAAATTATCCATATTTAAAAAAAATAGGTGGGTTAAAAAATAGAGTAATCTTATCTACGGGGATGAGTACGCTTGAAGAAGTAGCGGATGCTATTAAAGTATTGAAAGATAATGGAACGGAAGATATTACGTTATTACATTGTAACTCACAATATCCAACCCCAATGGAAGATGTAAATCTTAAAGCAATAAATACATTGAAAGAGACATTTAACTTAAAAGTTGGTTATTCGGATCATACTTTAGGAATCGAAGTGCCAATAGCAGCAACGGCAATGGGCGCTTCAGTGATAGAAAAACATTTTACAATAGACAGTAAAATGGAAGGACCAGATCACAAAGCAAGTCTTGAGCCAGATCAGTTAAAGGAAATGGTAAAAGCAATAAGAAATATTGAAAAGGCTTTGGGTTGTAGTGAAAAGAAGGTTAGTCCTTCAGAAGAAAAAAACTTAAAAACTGTTAGAAAAAGTATTGTAGCCTCGAAAACTATTTATAAAGGTGAGAAATTTAATGTAAATAATATTACAACTAAACGACCAGGAATAGGAATTAGTCCTATGGAATGGGAGAATGTATTAGGGAAAATAGCAGATAGAGATTACGAAGTAGATGAGATGATACAAATATGAAAAAAATATGTGTAGTTACAGGAACAAGAGCAGAATATGGTCTGTTAAAACCCTTGCTAAATAGAATAAATGAAGATGGTGAATTAGAATTACAGTTAGTGGCTTGTGGAATGCATTTATCACCAGAATTTGGTTTGACCTATCATGAAATAGAAGATGATGGATTTCATATAATTGATAAAAATGAAATGTTATTGAGTTCTGATACACCTAATGGGATTACAAAATCTGTTGGCTTAGCTACAATAGGTTTTGCAGACATTTTTACAAGAAACGATCCTGATCTAATTATTTTGCTAGGAGATAGATACGAGATATTGGCAGCAGCAACTGCTGCATTAATACATAGAATTCCAATTGCACATATTCATGGTGGAGAACTTACAGAAGGGGCAATAGATGAAGCAATAAGGCATTCGATAACGAAAATGAGTATGCTTCATTTTACATCAACGGAGGAGTATAGGAAACGTGTTATTCAAATGGGGGAACAGAGTGATAGAGTATTTAACGTTGGTTCTTTAGGGGTTGAAAACATAAAGAAATTAAAATTGTTATCTAAAAAAGAATTGGAAAGAAGTATTGATTTTAGCCTTGACAAACCATTTATTATTGTGACATATCATCCTGTAACTTTGGAAAATAATTCATCTGAAAGACAATTTAAAAATTTACTAGAAGCTTTGGAATCTGTGAAATCATATAAAGTAATTTTTACAAAAGCTAATTCGGATACAGATGGGAGAATTATTAACAAATTAATAGATGAATATGTAGAACAGAATAAAAATTACGCGGTTGGATTTACATCATTAGGAATAAAAAGATATTTAAGCGCAATTAGTTATGCAGATATGGTAATAGGAAATTCATCTAGTGGGTTATTAGAGGTGCCATCGTTTCACATTCCAACAATAAACATTGGAAACAGACAACAAGGTAGAATTAAGGCTAAATCAGTAATTGATTGTAAATGCGAAAAAATTGAAATCATCCAGGCTGTTAAAAGAGCGGAGGTTATGAAAACAAATGTGAATATGGATTTAATTGTGAATCCATATGAAGGAAAAAATACATCAAAAGTTATTCTTGATGTTATAAAAGAGTATTTAAATAGAAAACATTCAATGGTTAAAATTTTTTATGATATAGAGAATGCCTAATATTTTATAATTTAGATTATGTAATATTGTATGAACAGAAATGGGATTGAAGAAGATGAAAGTTGCAGTTATAGGTTTAGGGTCTATGGGAAAAAGGAGAATCCGATTATTAAAGCACTTTGATAAAAATATTGAAATAATCGGTATCGATAGTAAAAAAAGTAGAATAGAGGAAATTGTAGAAAAATTTGGAATAAAGTGTTTTACACAGTTATCAGAAATAAATGATGTAATTGATTGCGCTTTTGTGTGTACTTCACCACAGTTTCATGGGGATATTATTCACGATTGCTTAGAGAAAAATTGCAATGTATTTTCAGAAATAAATCTTTTAGATTATAGATATGAAGAAAATATTTTTTTAGCTCAGGAGAAGGGAAAGGTTTTATTTCTGTCATCAACTCCTATCTATAAGGCTGAGATGCAGTATATTGATAAAAGAATTAAAACGGAAGATGGAAAACATGTATATAGCTATCATGTGGGTCAGTATCTTCCAGACTGGCATCCATGGGATAACTTGAACGAATTTTTTATTAGTAAAAAGGAAACAAACGGATGTAGAGAATTATTGGCAATAGAACTTCCCTGGATTCAAAATACATTTGGGAAAATAGTAAACATAAGGACAATAAAAAGAAAAATTACATCATTAGATATTGATTTCCCAGATGTATATTTAATTCACATTGAACATGAAAATGGAAATGTTGGAAGCTTGCTAGTAGATATAGTTAGTAGACAGGCAACAAGATTACTGGAAATTATAGGGGAGAATACATACATTAAATGGAGTGGTACGCCAGATTCATTATATCAAAAAAATATTCAAACCGGTGAGATACAGAATATAGATATGGGAGAATATTTTCATGAGCAGGGATATGATGAATCAATTAATGAATTTGCTTACTTAACAGAAATACAAGAGTTTTTCAGTGTTATTTCAGGGGGAAAAGCAAAATACGGGTTTAGCGAAGATAAAGAAATCATTTCGTGGATAGATCAAATTGAAATGTGAGGTATTGATTTTGAAAGTATGTATGATTGGTCTAGGATCAATAGGAAGTCGTCATTTAAACAATATACAACAAGTTTTAAACGAAAATGATGTGATGTTTCAGATTGATGCTTTGCGGAGTAATAAAAAGTTACAGAATATTGAAATAGAAAGAGTACTAAAGCATCAATATTATAAAATTGAAGATTTACCAGATGATTATGATGTAATATTTATTGCTAATCCTACAGCTTTGCATTACGATACAATTTACCAAGTATTAAATAAAACAAAGCATATGTTTATTGAAAAGCCAGTATTTGATAATGATCTTTACGATTTGCATAAACTGCAATTTAACCCTAATAGTGTTTATTATGTGGCATGTCCGTTGAGACATAAAAGTATTATTCAATATGTAAAAGAAAAGGTTGTTCCTAATGAGAATATTGTTTCATGTAGAATCATTTCCTCTTCGTATTTGCCTAACTGGAGAAAAGGAATCGATTATAGACAGATTTATTCTGCTAAAGAGTCTTTAGGAGGAGGAGTTACGAAAGATTTAATACATGAATGGGATTATGCTATTTATTTATTTGGTAAACCTAAAGATATCTATAATATAAAAGGACATTTTTCAAATTTAGAAATAGATAGTGATGATGTTTCTGTTTATATCGCAAAATATGAGAAAATGTTGTTAGAAATTCATTTGGATTATATAGGGCAAAAAGAAGAACGAGTATTACAACTATTTGCTAATGATAAAAGAATAGATGTTGACTTGATTCATGATGAATTGATCGAATATCAAAATAATAGTGTAATAAAAAAAATTACTTTTGACAAAGAAGATTTATATTTGAATGAAATGAGATATTTTTTTGATTGTGTTGCAGGCAGAAAAAAAAATATAAATTCAATTGCAGATGCATATGCAACACTTAAAATTGCATTGGGAGACAAATAGAATTATGGCAAATAAAATACTGTTTACAATTTGTGGAAGAGCGGGGTCAAAAGGTGTTAAAGGGAAAAATGTAAAAACATTTTGTGGAAAACCTATAGTTGATTATACGTTAGAAATTTATAAAAAATATAAGAAAAAATATAAAGAGCAGGAAATTTATCTAGCAATAAATACAGATAGCCAGTTATTAAAAAAGCAAATACAAGATTATGAGACAGATTGTTTCTTTATTGAAAGAAAAGAGGCACTGGCAGGAGATGTAGTATCAAAAACGGACGTGATTGCAGATACATTAATTCAGACAGAGCAAATAGTAGGTAATCAGATGGATATTATTATAGATTTAGATATTACTTCACCACTAAGAAATTTAGCTGATGTAGAAGGAGCATTGAGACTGGTTACAGAAGAGAAAGAATGTAATTATGCATATAGTGTTACTGAATCCAGAAGAAGTCCTTATTTTAATATGGTCTGCGAAAACAAAGATGGATATTACGATAGGGTAATTAAATCAACCTATACTGCGAGACAACAACTTCCAGTCTGTTATGATATGAATGCTTCAATATATGTGTTCGAACGGGATTACTTACTTGATGCAAAATCAGAAAATAGAAAAGCACATATCTGGATTATGGAAGATACAGGAATATTAGATATAGATAGTGAAAATGATTTTAAATTAATGGAAGTATTAACAGAGTATTTTTGGAGAAAAGGTAAATATCAGGAAATTAAAATCTAAGAAAAATGCTTTTAGGGGGAGGGCAATAGTGGAAAAAACAGTTTATGTGGTGCATTGTATAGACACAGAGGGACCATTATATGAATCACCAGAAGTGCCATTTAATCAAATAAAAACTGTGCTTGGAATTGATATAGAAGCTAGTGAGAAAAACTTAATAAAGTTACAGAATGGGTTATTAGATTTAAATGGACAGGAAAAAGCCGTAAAGGATTTAATAGATGTTCATAAGATGGCTATAAATATGGATTGGGACATGCTACGGAAGTCTCTAGAAACTATTACAACAGATGAGTTTAGAAATCAATTAAAAGATTCTAATGGTCACGGATGGGTGTACAGTTGGTTTTGCATGGATCATGTAGGATTTACAGGTGAGAATCCGAGAAGAAGAGATGTCGGATATCATCATATATTTGATAAATATATGGAGATGGTAAAAAAGCAGGATAAGGGAGATATTGTGCAATTTCATCATCATCCAGTATCTCATTCTGGAAATTATCATGAGTGTGGGACAGCTTTTTGGGGAAGAAGTACATTGAATGATATTTTGACAAGGCGGATAATTGATCGTTCATGGTTTCCCACTGCATTTAGACCTGGATTTCATACAGAAAGACCGGATTCACATTGGTTTTTGGAACAATGGATTCCGTTTGATTATGGAAATCAAGCTATGAAGGAAGATGAAACAAACCAATTGGATATGATGAATGGACGTTTTGGTGATTGGAGAAAAGCTCCAATTGAATGGAAACCTTATCATCCTTCACATGATGATTATCAAAAGAAAGGAAATTGTCATAGATGGATTACCAAATGCTTAAATATGAATGCAAGAATAAGGGAAATATCACAGGAGGATGTTTTGGAAGCGTTTAAAACGGCACAAGAAAATGGAAAAGCAATATTAGCATTTACAGATCATGATTATAAAGATATGAAATACGATATTGAACGTGTACGTCATTTCCTTAAAAATGCAATGGTAGAATATCCTAAGGTAAAATTTGAATATACAGATGCAATTACTGCTATGAGAAAATGTTGCAATATTCCGTCAAAGGATTTAGAAATGAATTGTAAAATTGTTTATGACAATAAAATTAGATTGCAAGTTTTGACAAAGGAAAAAATTTTTGGCCCACAGCCGTATTTAGCATTAAAAACGTTTGACAATGATTATATATGGGACAATTTTGATTTTGAAGGAGAAAATGTCTGGAGTTACACATTTGATTGTCATTCTATAGAATATGGCAGGATAGAAAAAATTGGAGTAGCTGCTAATAATAGTTTTGGGAAATGTAAAGTGATGAATTATGATACAAATCAAAAACAATGGAAAACAACTATATGGAATTAACTAGTATGGGAAATTGAAAAATGAAAGATAATACTAATAATAAAGAGTTTTGGAACAATTATGTTACATATTGGGAAAACAAGGTTGAACAGGCAAATGAAGAAAAAAATGCTGCAGATAGGACATCGGATGATAAAAATCTTGAAACTTATTTTCGAAAACTTGATGTTACAAAAAAAGATAAGTTTTTGGATTTTGGGTGTGGATCGTGTAGACTATTTCCTATTTACTTAAATGTAGTAGGCGAAGATTCACAAAATTATATTGGGATAGATATATCAGGAGTGTCCCTAGAACATGCCGAAAGAAAATATTCAAAATTAGGTTTAAATAAAAATTTAATCGAATTTGATGGAATACATATTCCTTTTGGAAATGAAACCTTTGATAAAATTATGTGCTTTGGGGTATTTGATGCATGTAGTCAAGAGGAGACTATAAAAGAATTGCTTAGGATACTAAAGAAAGATGGATTAATTCTGCTTACTGGGAAAAATAATGAGTATTTTACAGATGATAAAGAAGCTCTTATTGCTGAAATAAATGCAAGAAAAAAAAACCATCCTAATTCATTTACTGATGTACATAAATTAAAAAAACAATTGAAGAACTACGGAACAGATATAGTAGAAGAGTTCTATTTTCTTAGAAGAGGAGATTTCCCTAAGAATAGTTTTACGAAGAAAATACCAAAAAAATTTTATGAGTGGGCATTGGTAATAAAAAAAAATAGAATAAACAATTATTATGAGTTTGAAAAATTTAGCAATTGTTATTCTGCAGTTAATAAATAATTAGTAAATATTAAGTAACATTAGAAGGAGCATTGATGGAAAGTGTAATAAGACGAAGAATTAAAAAAAGCAATATAGTTGATAAATATAGTCTGTTATGTGATATACCTAAAAATATGTTGTTAGAACTTACAAATATATGTAATGATTCTTGCTTGTTTTGTGCAAATTCAAAATGTACTAAAAAAAGAGGAATAATTGCCCCAAAGTTAGCTAAATCTATTTTAAAGGAAGCATATGAAGCTGGAGTACGTGAGGTAGGTTTTTATGGTACAGGTGAGCCATTAATAGATTCAAACTTAGAGGAGTATATTTCATTTGCCAAACATCTAGGTTATGAATACATATATATTACAACAAATGGAGCATTGCTAACTAAGGAACGGGCAGATGAAATAGTTAGGGCTGGAATTGATAGTATTAAACTTTCAATTAATGCTGCAAATAAAGAGGATTATGCCTTGATTCATGGGAAAGACGAGTTTGATCAAGTTATTAAAAATTTAATTTATTTGCATTCTTTAAAAAAAGAAAATAAAAAAAAATTTGCATTATATATATCATATGTTGTTACTCGTTATTCAGAGAAAGATAAAGATAAATTTAAAGATCAATATGATAAATATGTTGATGACATACTCTTTTATGATTGCTTAAATATTTCAGGCAGTATGTCTAGGGAAGTTACGAATTATTTATCTATTGATACTAAGAGGAAAAATGATTCAGCAAATATATGCCCAATGATTTTTAATAATTTATATATTACATATGAAGGCTATTTGACCATGTGCTGTTCTGATTTCCAAAATTATTTGGTGATTGCTGATTTAAAAAAAGATAAATTAGTAGATGCATGGAATAATACATATGCACAAGAGCTAAGGAAAAAACATATAGAATATAGATTAGAAGGTACAATTTGTGAAAATTGTATTAATAATTGTATTAATTCTGCAAAACCATTAAGAGAAGAATATGCTGAGCATGTTGATATTCAGACTTGGGATAAATCCGGTGAAATTATTTCAAGAATAAATAAGTATAAAAATATATAAAAAATAAAATGAGCAGAGGGTTCTAATATGTATAAAGATGAACTTTTTCTATTATTGGAGATAAAACTAGAAGTTTTAATTAGTGTCTGCTGATTAAACCGTCTCTGGCTCAAAATCAGCAGATTGACGTGTTAATAGTTCCAGTAGCCATAAAAGTGTAAAAAGTATCCGTGACTGTATCTTGAACAGATTCGTCACAAATACGGATAATGCGATTGAAGTTAGGGTTGTGTCATAAAGCTTGGTTTTAATCAAGCCCATTCCATAGCAACGTTTGCTTAAGCTGAAGGCTCTTTCTACCTCTATTCGATCCTTGTTGTCCTGATATTCCTGTTTTTTCTCTTTCACTGACTGTTTTTCAAGGCTTGGTCTCCCAAGCTTTGGGCCGGATAATCGTATTCCATGCATCTTACAGTATTTTCTGTTTTCTCTGGTACGATAGATCTGGTCTGCTAATATACGTTCCGGATAATGACCGGTCCGTTCCCTGAAACGCTCTGCCGCTTCTTTCAACACGGTACTTTCATTGTATGCATCATAGGATATCTTTTCTATTCTGCCTAGACCGTTATCATCAATGCCCAGGTCAAACTTCGCCCCGAATTCTACTGGTGACTTTGTTTTTCCCCTGACGATCGGTCTGATCCATGACTGTGCAATACTGACAATGCGGTTGTCTACGCTATGGGTCTTGTTCTGGTACATGTATTGCTGTTGCTCATACAGTTTATAGATTGTCAGCAGGAGAGTGCTCTCTTTCGATGTAGGTGCATAACCGTCCTGCATGAAATTTTCGGGGTACCCGATATCTCGTCTGATGAATGCCAGCTGTTTACGAATCGTTGCCCTGATCTTCTTAGTGCTGCGCTTTTTTGCTTTTGCAAGTGAAAGATAATTTTTTCTTGCTATCCTGCGGTACATGCGGGGTCTGGAAAATCCATATGTTTTGCAGAAGCGGATAATAACCGTTTCCAGTTTTTCCTTGCTTCATTCAGTAGGGAAAAATCCTGTGGATATCGGATATTAGATGGGGCACAGGTGGCATCAAGCATCAGGGTTCCTTTATTTTCAGGGATCTGTCCCTGCTTTGTATCCTGCCCATCACCTTCTCCCCCTGAAGGTGGATTGTTATGGTCATCATCCTTTTTGCCACTGGATTCCTTTTCTTTGACTGCATCCAGCATATATCCATTCGCTTCCATGATAACATCCATTTTCAGACGTTTACGGAACAGGACTAAGGTACTTGCATCAATTGGCGGTTCTTCCTGATAACCTGGAAGCCCAATGAAATACTGGTAATACGGATTTTCTGTCAGTTGTTCAACGAGTTCCCTGTCAGAATACTGATATTTCGTTTGTATGACCAACGAGCCAAGGGCAAGACGTAATGGCTTGGCTACCCGGCCATTCTTGCCTTTGAACAGGCGGGAATATTTCTTTTCAAAGCCCCCCATGGAATAGCATCTGCCATTTTTACCCATCTGTTTTCAGGGTTCATGTGAAGTCCTATTGGCTGATTGAAATCCAGAAAGTTACTTTGTGTATTATCAGTATATTTGTACATTATTTTCCGCTCCATAAATGGTATTTTTCTATTGAAAACTGCACGAAAAAAGATTTGAGATCCGCTAAAACCGTGCACTTTATTATACCATCTTTGAGCAGAAAACACAGTAAAATTAATGGTTTTAAGTGAATTTTCTTTTATTCAGCAAACACTAAATAGCGTTTTTACAAAGCATAATTGCTTAATCATATATTATTTCCAATAGCATCCTTTCTCTACAACACTTGCATTTTTAGGAGTTTCATTTTTTTCTGGATACACCCATGCATCATTAAAATACTGCGCTATTTTTGATGGATAGTTATCTTCCCATCTTTTTCCCTTTATTCCAAACATAAGCTGTGTTGCTCCACCTAAATGAATAGCTTGTTTTCCTGCTTTTTTTAATTTACCAGCAAGCGGCATCCCATATGCTCCGCATCCGATAATTGCAATGTCAAAATCAATTTTCATTGCCTCTTCATACATGTAATCAAGTGCTTCAAACCATGTTGAAAATCGTTCATCTTTTTCCCCTGCAATTGTTTGCACTGCTCTTAAAGTTTTTAGTTCAAATTGCGGGAGTATTTCTGTATTAGGGAAAATTTGTGTTCTCCTTTTATATTGGGACTGAATTGATTCCTCAAATGGATGTATTACTAACACCCTTTTATTTTTCAATGCTGCCGACCACGGATATTCAGCATAAAGCCACGGCTCCAATCTAAATAGAAAAGTCAAATCCACTTGTGAAGCATACTCTTCTATTATAAAATCTTCCATATTCAAATGCCACATTGCAAGTAAATCTATTTCTTTACATGTTTCTAACATATAATCCGTAAACAAAGGTAGCAATTTTCTACTATTTGGGAAAAATCCAGCCCCTTCACACAAGCGATTAAACCATTTGCTTGTATAATTTTCATTTATATCTGAATACCCCATTATTCTATTGCTTAATTCACCAACCATAGTCTGCAATTCAGTATTTCCAAACCTACATGCCATAAAAGGCTTTCCAGATATAATACAATTATAAATGTATTCATTTGTTTGTTTGGAAGACATTACCTTTTTATGTGCATAATATGGCATAACCGGTTCCCTATGAAAATACTTTACAATGCCATGTCTTCTGAGACATTTATTAAAATAAAAATCTCTAAATTTCCATCTTTTTTCATATCTTTTCCACTTGTTTTGTAATTCTTCTGTATCCATATAATCACATATAAGCTAATTATCTTAAATAATAATTGGCTTTTCCTCCTTCATAAAAAATAGAATTTCAAAAGGTAACTTCATAACACAAAAATGCTTTAGTGTTTCCATACATAATAGGGGCAAACGGCACAAAAATAATAATCCTAGTAACAAGAATTCTATCCAACTAAATTCCTTTAAACTTTTTATTTTCTCTAACATATTTTTTCTTATTTATCTTCCTTTTCTTCAACAATAAAAGGAGGTCTATTTCTAGAAGCATCAAATGTTCCCCATAAATATTCTCCCAAAATCCCCAGTGTCAACATTATTACACCAAAACTAAATAAATTAAATATAAATAATGTAGTCCAACCAGTAACTTCAATCAATCCTGACAATTTACATATTAATTCGACAATTACCCAAATCAATGCTCCACAAAAAGAAAACATACCAATTGTTGTAACCACTTTAATAGGCACTGTTGAAAAACTGAAAAGTGTGTCCATTACCAATCGAACCTTTTTCGAAAGAGTCCACCTACTTCTTCCTATTTCCCGTGCAAGTCTCGTATATGGAACTTTTTCCGTTTTAAATCCTGCCCATAAAATCTGACATGCAAGGGAACTATTTTTTTCATCCAAAGCACACATGACATCTACTACTTTTTTATCTAACAAATAAATATCAAATCCTGTCTCTGGCATATTAGACAAAGCCATTTTGCGTACTAGTGTACTGGCATATAATACATATTGGCAAAAAATTTCTTTAAAAAAACTTCATCTCTTTCTTCTCTAACTGCAAGTACAACATTATTTCCCTTTTTCCAACTTGCAACCATATCCAGTATTAATTCACTTGGTTCCTGCATATCCGCAGCTTTTACCACAGCGCAATCACCTGTCATATGCTCCAATCCACATAATATTGCCGCATGTGAGCCAAAATTTCTGGACAAACTATAAACTTTTATTTGTGAGTCCTGTTTCTTCAATTTTTTTTAAACTAATAAACTATCATCTTTAGAACCATCGTTAACAAAAATTAATTCATATTCAAAGTCTAATACGTCTAAAACTTTCTTTTTTAAATCAGAATACATCAACTCTAAAGTATCAGCATTGTAGTAGACTGGTACAATAATGGATAATTTCATCCGCATTCCTTCTCTCTAGTCATTTTTATTTATTATTAAAATATCAATAAATTACACTGTTTTTTATTATATAGGAAGCTCTCTATACTCTCTTTTTTTTATTCCACCATCTTTCACTTCATAAATCACATCGCAATTTTTTATCGTAGTCAATCGATGTGCAATGATAATTAAAGTTCTTGTTCCTTTTAATCCATCAATTGCTTCCATTACCTCGTGTTCTGTTTCATTGTCTAAAGCAGAAGTAGCTTCATCTAAAATCAAAACTATAGGCTGACTGTATAAAGCACGTGCTATTCCAATTCTTTGTCTCTGTCCACCAGACAATTTCACTCCGCGATCACCAATTACCGTCTCCAGTCCGTCAGGCAAACTCTTAACAAATTGTTCTAACTGTGCTCCTCTTATAGCATTCCACAGAGCTTCTTCGTTTATTTGCTCTCTGTCTAATCCAAAAGCAATGTTAGACCGTATTGTATCATCCATTAGATATATTGTTTGTGGAATATACCCTATACATTTATGCCAGGCTGAAAGATTTTCCTTTATATTCACACCCTCTACTTCTACCATTCCCATCTGTGGTTCTAATACCCCTAATATTATATCTGCCAGTGTACTTTTTCCAGCTCCTGAAGCACCTATAAGAGCTACAGATGTATTAGGTTCGATATGCATACTTAAATTCTTAATTACCCATTTATCAACATTAGGATATCTAAAGGATATATTATTAACATCTATTCCTTTAGATAATTTTTGAATTGTCACCTCGTTTTTGGTATCTAATATACTATCAGCCTTTAGTTCATCAATTTCCTTTAAATCATCATATAGAACATCCAGGGCGGCTTTATTGAACATGATTGCACTTAAATATCCTGATATACGATTAAAAGAAGGTAACATACGAAATGCAGCTACTGCAAATACTGATAAAGCGGGGATAAAATTAGTAATATCCTCATTAAAGCACATCATTTTCACTACTACTGTAATCAGCAATCCGCATATACACATTGTTTCCATAGTTGGCCTTGAAATAAATGAAAGCATTGTCTGCTGACGTTGCAAAACAGTAAACCGTTTATATGTTTTATCATAATTATCAAGGAAAAATTTTTCTTTATTCATTACCTTAATTTCCTTGATTCCGGAAAATGATTGAAGCACCCATTTTGTTAAACTAATACTTACCTGCCTGTTTTCCTGTCCTTTTTTGACAAGAACTTTTTTAAATACAATTCCAAAGAATATTGCAAATATAAAAATTAAGGCAGCAACTACTATTGTAGTCATAATATCTGTACTCATTAAATAAATGACTAAAACAACACATACACTAACTTCCGCAATAAGCTGTAGTATGTTCAATACTACTGTATAAAACCCATTTACATCCTCCGTTACATTTCTCTGTAACTCTGCTACATTCCTTGACACATGAAAAAGATAATTTTGATGCATATATGAATTCATCATTTTCACCGCAAGGCGTCTTTGATTATTGAATATAAACCTATATTGTACATTATATTGGAATGTGATATATATGTTTTTTATAATATATACACCTATCAAAAAAAAGGAAAGAAATACCACAATTTGTTTTACTTCCGTAAAACCAAAGAAATCCTTAATTTTTGCCAAATACCATGTATTCTCTATTGCATCTGGATTTGTTGCAACATTGATCAATGGCATAATAGAAGACACACCAAGTAACTCTACAAAAGCTCCGACAAAAATAATTATTAATAATATAATTAATAAAAACATAGGAAGGGAAAAAGAAAAATGAAAATCTACAATACACTGACAAGACAAAAAGAAGAATTTGTACCGGTGCATCCAGGGAAAGTTGGAATGTATGTTTGTGGGCCAACGGTGTATAACTACATTCATATTGGAAATGCAAGACCAATGATCATTTTTGATACGGTGCGTAGTTACTTTGAATATAAAGGATATGAAGTAAA